>SXGQ01753694.1_pt1 | contig 47991 bp, 57 predicted proteins | sample 3178371 | NCBI WGS metagenome assembly SXGQ01 (sample SAMN11356859, study PRJNA531348) | freshwater metagenome | isolation source: freshwater sample F1-20 | place: China: Fuxian Lake, Yuxi | collected 2017-12-25 | reverse complement strand
GCGCATGGGTGGGTGCTCGCTGCTCCTTGAGCCTGCGCTCAATCTCTGGAATCCAGTCACGCCACGTCAGCTCAGTGTTGCATGCAAACTCTACTACGCCGTATTTACGGTTAATAATCAGGTACTGATCCAGTTCGTCAGTAGGCAACCTGCCTATCACAACATCAAAGCGATCACTCTGGTAAATAACAGGAGCCTGTGCTGCTTCAGTATTTGTCATTATGCCCAATCCTTATCTGGAAAACTCTCACTTGCCGAATCAAAATCAGACTTATCTGCCACGGATCTCTCATTGTCAGAAGAACTGGACGACGCCTCCAATCTGTCCGTTGTATTGGCAATATACTCGTCTATCAGCTCATTGATCAGTGCAGAGAGATAAGATTTTCCATCTGTTTTCTTAATCTTTTCAGGTACTGAGATCAGTCCGTTACTGAGCAAGATACCCACTGTCTCGATGGCCGCATTGCGCGCCGCTTGCACCTCAATACGACGCTGAGTTTCCTCAGCTTTGCTGTCCTTGTTTGCCCAGTAATCCTTTTCCTCTTGGGACTTGCCTGCGGTAAACGGCTTTTTCCCAAAAGAGGGCTTGCCGGCAAAGGCCCGCACGCTCGGGGCGGGTGCAGCCGCAGTGCCACTCTCCCACATAGCGACATTCTTTGCATCAAAGAAGTTACCGCGCTGCACAACTTCGAATTGGATTGAATCGCCCTCTTTGAATTGAGGAGCTTGGAAGCCTACGGAATACCACGTACTCTCATTCTTAAGTACAAATGAGTACGCAGTACCTCCGGTACTTGTGGGCCTAGAATTAATTTTTCCCACAACACCACGAGCTGTATTTGACATAATTAGTTTTGTTCTCCACTCTTACTTTAATGATGTGTCATTATCTCTCTATCTTTTAAGATAGAGTTTACTTCTCTCCAAGACCAAAGACTGTATAAAGGTTTATCTTTATTAGAGTCGTGGGGCCTAGAGTCGATACCCACGTCCATAGTTCTATATCTGGACGTAATCGGGTGCCTGTCGTACTGTCCGTGGACGTGGCCAAATAGGGCGTAAGCGCCCCTGTGGCATCTATTCCATTCTAGTATAGGGTAGTGAAATAACACTACCTGTACGCCTTCTACCACAATCTCCTTGTACTCCTCGACAGACACAAACCTGTCTCGTAGGTGCTTGTTGCTCCTGATAACTTTGTCATGGTTGCCGTACACCAGATACTTCTGTCCCGGCAATCTGTCCAGCAACGTTGCTGCATTATGGGCGTTGCAGAAGAATACGTCCCCGAGAAGGTATACCCGGTCTTGCGGCTGCACCTGCTCTTGCCACACTGTAATCATCTTCTCATTCATGGTATCTGGGTCTTTGTCCGGTCGTGTCCGTGGACAGAAATTAGAGATATTTTTATGAGAGAAATGATTGTCGCTTGTAAACCATATGTTCTCCATTGTACCACCTTTAGACACTCAAACAGGAGAAAAGTTCAATTTTATTGAACATAGCGCCATTCCCGAATCCGCAGCAATCACACGGGAGGGGGGATATTAATGTTGATTCCTCCTCGTTCGTCTTCTGACCAGAATGCACCAATCTTGGTTTCAACCCCGAGGGGGACTGTGAATTTAACACTGTATACCTCCTGCAAATATCTATAAACGTCGTGAGTAAAGCACTCTAAAGCAAGATTATTGAATGCGTCATACTCGTCTGGTGGCACCTCCGCAATGATTGAATCATGAATAGTAGACACACAAAATAGCTTCAATCTCCTAGCCCGAGCCTTGTGCCAGAAGTATACAAGGGACACAGGAATTATCTCAGCAGTAGCAAGACTTTGCACAGGGTAATTAAAGATGTTTGTAGTATTTTTGATGTACCCGGACTTAGATGTACTAGTGTCTGGCCAATAAAAGATCAGCCCCCACTCAGTTTGTAGTTCCTTATTAGCCAAGACCGTATATGTCCAGTCCGTTTGTGCATTGTACGTAGCTCTGTACCTGTCATGAAAATACTCAGCATATCGTTTTTGTTCGGGCGTACTTCCTCTTGATCCGTAAAGAGGTCGGAAGGTCTCAGGCTTGGCGTCTTGTCTTTGAGCTTTAGATACTCGTGACAGAGGAATCCCAAATAGCTTCGAAGCAGTTGCCTTATGTACGTCGTGGCTAGACTCGATGTCTTGCTTGGCGACAGGATCACGCCCGAGATGTCCAGCAACTCGGAACTCCAGTTGAGCGCCATCAGCCTCTCCAACACTCCAATCCTTATCTCTAGCTCTAAATAACGATTTGTAGGGTCGGTAGAAATTTTGAAATTGAAGTTTATATTTTGCCCCAGCGCTGGATAGTCGATGTGTCTGAGTGACACTTTGATTGAATCGTGCATACAGAATCCCCCCATCCTCTTTACAACAATCCATCATCTTGGATATAGACTTGAGTTTAGTGTTCTCCTCTTGTCTAACCTTGATTAGATCCTTAAATCTTCTTTGCTTATCATCAGACGCAATAAGTCGTTGGAGCGTGTCTGCATCTGTTTTCCTTCCGTCTGCATCAGTACGGACAATGTTTCCATTGTGGTCTGTAAGTTCTGCAAATCCGAGTCTATCGTAGATGTATTCGGCAAGTTGTTTAGGAGAGTTCGGATTAATTCCACCCGTGAATTCATGTAAGGCACGGTCATGTTCACCCAGAGCCGCAACCACTCTATCGTATTCTTGTTTAACTCTTTCATGATCTAGTTGCATCCCATTTTTTTCAATACTAGCCAGTACTGGAGTAGCAAGGCACCTAGTATATAGTACAGGCAGGAGCCCTTTTTCTTTTAATACACGGCGTTGCTGGAGAAAGACATCTCTTGTAGTTCTTGTATCACCTAGCCCGTACTTCAGAAGTAGGTCGCGCGGCATTTGGCTAGGACAAATACCCGATTGCATCATGATCTTAATCAAGTTGTTTTTAGGAGCAGCCCCATATCTGCCCGCAACGCTATCAAGATCTAATCGCCAGCTGCGATTACCTGCAATTACATAATCCGCCAGCATCGTGTCATATACTAGAATATAACCTAAATCTAACCCACACTCCTCTAGCCATTGCAATTCAAACTTAGCATTATGCGCTACAATAAAATCTACTTTAGCAATAGCAGCTAGAAGCTCACGCTGAGCGTACTGGCTCCCCCACTTGTAGTACTCCCTACCACCCCCGTCTGCCCACGTGGCAAGCAGGATTCGATTGCTCTTGTTGAGGGGACTTCCTTTGTCGAGGTTTGTGGTCTCAAAGTCAAGGACCAAATAATTATCAGTAAGATACTTAGAAGGGCAAGGATTCCTAACAGACCAATGTACTGCTTCATCTATGTTCCTAGGAGATATCCCAGAACAATCGAGCAGATCACCAACATTACCAGAGATGACACTCGAACTACCCGCGTCTGATACGCCCACTGCGGGATATTCATATGATTGAACTTTTTCATTTTTCATTGCTCCACTTACCGCCGTCTTGTTCAAATGTCTTTTTATAGCACTGATTAGACCCAGTGTGATAGATGATAATTCCCTCTGGGTTCATGTACCCCGGAGCTGCAATGGAGCCCGTCTGAGATAGCCTCCGTAAAGTATCCATAGTCATATCCTGTACGTGGCTACCCGCTGCACGTGCGGCCTCTTCGGTTGGCTCTACATACGCTGGCCCCGAGTACAAAACAGGAACCACCTGACAACAAGCGGGCGTGTTTTCTTGATGCCATCGCCCCGCATTAAACAGACTAAATCTTTTCTCGGCTAGTCCATACCCTCGCTGAATACCAAGCCCCCACCATTCCCCGAAGTGCCGTCCTTCTCCTAACTTTACCAGCTCCTCTCCATTAGTCTCCACCCACTTGGCAAAACCAAAGTTATCGCCGCTACTGCTAACATTCAGCCAATGATTACGACTACCCGCATATACTAAAAAAGTGTCATGCTCGTATTCCTTTATGTAGACAGGGATCACGTCTCTCAGTGGGCGTTCTGGGGAGTCACTAGCTACAATGTAAATCTGTGCATTAGTCCCGTCAATCTTTTCAGTTATGACAATATCTTTAGACCATCGTGGTATTTTAGGATATGCTTCAAACATGGGTAGTGCCCTCGTACTCAGTTAACATCTCGTAATCGTCATAATGTCCTACTACTCTTACGTAGTCCTTGCCACCATCTACTGCAATATAGGGATACGCTGGCACATATTCCCCAGCATCGTTGTCGTACCTCCTACTAATAAGTCCCGCCTTTGTGCATTGATGCGCCACAAAGTCATGCCTGAACTCGGACTCCATGATAAGCCCGCAATGCCTGCACTTGATCTTGTTATGGATAATTTTATCGGATAACATACATCCTCCTATCAGTTTATACTAGACTAGAGCATTCCACGCAGCAACCAGAGCTGCCTCAATTTTACTGATCTTATCTTTCAACTCACTGGGCGTTACACCATAGCAGGACACTTTATACCATAGGCCCTCGGCCTCTCCGACTACTTCGAGCTCGAAGCCCTCTAACGAGGAGGGCCACACTACTAGCTGCATCGGCTCTCCGAAATTACACTCGCACTCACGATGTGGCACTACAATCTTGCGGTAGGCGTACCAATCGCCCCCACCATTCGCATACCACACCGGCGCAGGGTCTACACGGAAACCCTGAGCCACAAACCACTCCCTCAGCCCATCCCGCGCAATCAATTTGGCTTTGCGCTCATCTTCGACTCTCATCATTGCTCTCCTCGTTGTCCGGCAGCCACAAGCTTCGTCACTGCGTCAACTGTCGCACGTAGTTCCTCTCGTTCCTGCTCTACCTCTGTCAGTCTTTTTTTGGTAGTACGAGATAGCCTCTATTAACGCAGACTCAGCAGATTCAGCGCGCATTGCTAAATTCATTCCACGCGTTCTGTCGTATAGCCAGAATCCATTTTTCGATAGAGACACGCCGTCGCGCGTGCGCCACCCCGGTTGGAATGCGTCTCCACAACTTGCGGGCATCTCTGTCAGTGTCAGCGTAGCAGACAGTTCTCGGTTAGATGCTGGTTTTACACTCATTTATAACACCCGGGAGATAGTTGGATTGAGTTGTACAGTAAAGTGATCATGATTCCCCGCAATCTTGTTTTTCACAAGAGTCAGTTCACGTAGTCCCCGAGCTTCCATATCACTGGACGCTCCCATACCAATCATCAAATCCGTCTGCCCCGGTATCCCGACATTGGAGTTATGTACATCCCCTCGGCCTAAGACCACCTTGCCAGTCGCGGAATCAGCGGCTTGGCACACAGACACACAAAGGACTTGCTTCCCTTTAGCAAGCTTTCTAGCCATTTTCGCGGCCGCCTCCAGCGAATTAGATTTTGATTCATTTGAATTGCCCTTTACATCTATGTTTGAAAGCTGATCTAAAATAACTACATCAGGTTTATACTTGTCTACTAGTCCATCAATACGACCAAAAGTACCGGGAGCCAGATCAGCAAATATAAGATTAGCATACCCAGCTCTATCGGCACGACGCTGAGCCTCATCAGGATTGTCTCTAATTTCAAATTTATTCATCCCAGAAAGACGTGATACAACGCGCATTAGAATATCTACAGCAGGGTCTTCATTACCTACATACAGCACCTTCAACCCTTGATCCAAGAATCCTGCAGTATTCTCAATAACTAGGGCAGTTTTGCCCATCTCAGTCGGGGCGAACACAAGTATGTGATGTCCTCGCCTAGCACCTCCATCCAGACGCTGATTCAATCCAGCAGGACTAAGAGCAATCAGCCCGTCAGGGGATAGTACCTTGCCCACAAGTTCTTCTACAGAGACGGCGTTCAGTTCTACACTAGAATCTTCAAGGCTATCAGCCTCTGCTATACTCGTATAGGCGTCAAGTAGCGGCTTGACATCTTTTGGTGACTTCCCTTGTACCAGCTGCTGGGCGAGTTCTAGCCCTACATTCTGCGCCTTAAGCGCCAGCACCTCCTTAACAATGTTACTAGAAGATACACTTGGCAGTGCTACTAATACTCCATTGATGTGGCGGCTGTGCTTCTCGTTGGGAAAACTTCGTGTAATTCTAGCTGAGAGAATATCCACATCACAACTAGACGCATCCGCATCGTTCTGGTAAAACTCCCTTATCTCCCTGAGAATAACCTCACCATCTACAGAAAAATCCGTACAATCCAGATGCTTGTCTATTTTTTCAAATGATTCTCGGTCGTGGAGGATTGCACTTAAAATTTTAGCTTCCAACTATACCTCCTATAAACTCTAGTACCTCGTTTTCTGGTAGATTTTTAATATCTTTAGACAGGAAGATCACATTGAAGTTCCCTAAGTAGCCGCCATACTGCTTGCGATAGCGAATGGCGGTACTTGTAGCATCCTTGTCAAGGGCCAAGACTATTGTAGGACTCGGCAGTCCCGCTTGTAAGTGTGGATCAACAAAGTACTTTCTAATCTGGTCTGTCTTTTCTGGTGAGAGGAGTGTGCCAAGTAGCGCAAGCGCCGACACTCCTTCTTGACAGAGACGAAGCGCAGAAATCTGATCTTCCACAATAACCAGTGCAGATGCACCGGGAACAGTATACCAACACTGCCACGGCTCGTCCGCCACTTTCCAAGAGAGAACACGCTTCTTGCCATTTCGTAATACCTCTCGTGTTACACACCCAATCTGCCTCCGCTGTGGGCTAAATACAGGAAGCACAAGTCTGCCGTAACTATCCTTTTTTACCTCGAATCTATCCAAGATACGAGGCGTAACCCCGTACATCGCCTGCAAAGAATCATAGTCCTCCTGTCCTAGCTCCACAGTAGGGTGCACATGAGGATTAGCCTCGAATTTAGCAGGCGATGGCGCAGTATCTACGGCAGAAGTGCTGGACCGAAGTGGTACATACCCCTGCTTCCCACAGCTAGCTCGGTGACAGACGTATGCTACCTTACCCTGCCCGTGATATGAGACGTAGAAACTTCGCTCACTGCTCCTGCCTCCTTGGCACCAAGGGCACACAAGATCGTTTGTGGTATCCCCTACACCGAGCCCCAAGGCCACTAGCTGTATACTAGAATAGGGATTCATACCACACCCCTCACACCTCGATCCTGCGCCCCTGCTTATCTAGATCGTCTGAATGGACTACATCAGGGATGTGGGAATCATCCGCACTTGTATCTACATCATCCGCCGGCGCGTCCGCCTCCTCGTCATCTTCTTCATCCTCCAGCGACCTGAGAATTACAAGACCTTCCCGATACGCCACGTTCACATCTGTAGCATCATACCAGTTGTCATCAATCTCAATCATGATCTCGAATTCATCGGGCACGGAGTCCAGCAGCTCAACAAGTTGTAGCTTATTCATTTAACGATCCTCGTAGCTTGAGTTGTCATCATAAGAGTCCAGCAAATCATCCCAGTACCCCTCTTCTTCCTCAGGGGCAGAACGATCTTCGTCCTCTTCCAGTTCCTTTTCCAGATCCTCGTACAGTCCCCCTGAAATCTCAAGGGGGTCCCGGTTGTACCGGAAATTTAACTCCTTGATTTCCTCAGGTGCATTTTCTGAATCTTCGGCATCGCCGTCATCGTTGATGTCCGGCTCTTCATCACTTAGCAAGGTAGATCGACGCATATGTACACCTCTTATACTAGATTAGAAAAGGGGTATCCCTCTGGCAGCACGCGCGCGCCGATGATATCAGGCGCTTCGTTGTACAGTCTAAAGACAACGGGAGTTCGCTTTACTCGTCGCTTTTTAACAGGTGCCTGTGTGGTCGCGGGTTCTATAGGCAGAGCTGGTGCAGCGGCCGCCTCTGCCTGCATCTTTTGCTCTGCTTCTTTTATTTTCTTTTCAATTAGACGCTGCCGCGCCTTCGCTGGGTTGTAGTTCCAGATGCCCGGCCGGGATTCACCCGGTACACAATACCTCTCCAGAATTTCTGGAGATATGTTCCCCTTCTTGGGGGCCCATCCCCACACCTGCGTACAATCTCCCGGGGTATGGTGGCCCGCATTCCTAGGTGGCTCACTCCATAGTGGAGTGACTACTCCCAGATCATACTTTTCTATGAAAGCAATAAACGCTTGGGTGTTGGGCTTGAGTACTGGTGGCTTGTCTTTTTTCTCTACCTTAACGCCATCAGAAAAGATGACTGCTTTATAGATTGGTGGGCATGACTGATCTGGCATTTGTAGATTCTGTACCCAGTGGGCTATCCAATCCGATTCTACACTAGTACTTACTCCGTGTATCATAATAAGCCCACAGTTAGATGTGGCAATGTACGATAGTGGCATCGTTGATCACTCCGAATGTAGCGCGTCTGCGCGGAATGAGGAAGCAGTTAAACATAGACCCCAATAATAAAAAGATTATATTTCTAGGCTATATAATATCTTAATATACTAGATTATAGGATATTAAGTATTACTTATAAGAAAGATAATCTTAGACATCTCAAATTGAATTTAGTTCAAAATGTTTTTCCATTGTAGCACCAGTGCCACAGCTGGATCATGTTACCTGTGTTGGGATTTCGCCTGCCTTTCGGGGGAAAGGCTGCTCGTACTGAGCCTAGTTTGTTATCTTTGATGAATTTAACTAGATCAAGCGCGCCCACACTGTCCACAACATCTGAAAAGATGAACGTCATCCCCCGCAAGCCATCGAGAGGTACGTCATCCCCTTCTTCTAACTCAAGCCAGTCTGTTGCAAACACGGTCAAAGCTTCTTTCAAATTATTCACTACACTACGCCATTGAGCGTGACGGTACTCCGACGTTAGTTCGTGCAGCTGAGCAATGCCACAAGATACATCCGAAGAACTAATCTGCATCATATACGTACACCTCTCGTCTTTAGTTAATGAAATCAAGTAACTACGTCATACTTCTGCAATTCTCTGTGTGCCTCCGCTTGCTGGTTGCTTCGCTGCATGTACTTGTACATCATAAGTACGGCCTGCGTATACGCGTCTATGGTCTGCCGGTTGCCTAGTCCGGGTGCAGTGTTCAGTTCTGCGATACGAAAGTCTCGCAATTCCGTGGGGTTTTCTTTAGAAAATCTACACAATACATCCAGTGCTGTAAAGTCTAGGCCAATAGCCCTGCACGCAGCAATACACGCCGACCCTACGTCATTAGGACCAGTGGCTCTTATGAGATTTTCCATATGCACATTTTCGTGGCAATGCACCCATCCGTTGTCATGTGACCTAACAACTCTTTGCACGATACCTCGGGGCTCCCCGTTTAGCTGGTCCGGCTCAATGCGACGACGCTTCTGCGTAACGTCGATGATCCCCCCACCAAACACGTGCACCCTGTACTCGTGGGTTTTCGGGAAATACTTAGTATAGAAGTCAGCAGGTTCCACTTGCCGCCCCTCTTGCCAAGAGGCCGTAATAGAGATGCCCTTTCCTCCTGAAGTCTTGTTTTCCCTTCCCAGCACCATGGTGCCTCCTTCAGCCCATTGCTGGGCGATGGCAATGTCCGTAGTATACTCCAGTGTAGGTACTCCGGCCTCTGCCAATAGTTTATAGCTCTTTATTTTATCTACAGATTGGCGCACTGCGTAGGGTGTGTTGAGAACATACACGGTACCAGCTTGTAGAATGACAGGGGAAAGCGTGCTAGCCCCCCAGTTAACCACTAAGGAATTAGTAACGGGCCGATACTTACGGGACGGCAGCCATCCTACCATGTACCGCGCATCTAGTGCGGCAGCCAAGCTCCTTCCCCCCTCGGTGGGACGGCTAGAGTACACAATTAAGTCTTGTTTAGTCATAAATTAAGCCTCCAGTAGGCGGGGCAGGGGGGGAGCAGAGTTGCTCTGCACAGGGCGGGCGGTCTCGGGCAATTGGCATAACGTGGCAGATTCTTCCTTGTCCGCTCCGCCAGTCTGGGTTGCAGTGCTTTCATGCAGCGCCACAGAGGGTGTCAAGTATCCTTTCCATCCTCCTTGGACAATTAACTTGGCGTTGTGGTTAATTCGACTTGTTCGCATGTGATATACAAACGCATCTCCATGCTCAGTGGGCACGACGCTTCGGGTGTACAAGTCGGGGTATCCCTCGATGCCATCCAAGATACTTAACAAATCTTTACTGATCTCATAAACCTCACAAGGAATATCGTCCCTGACGTGGGGCTTCGTCCATTCTATGTTAGGATCAGGTAATACTAGCGCCGGGTATGCCGAGAGGTGCAGGAGAATTCCTCGCAGTGTACCTGTTCCTAGAAATTTACCCCCGTTGGCAGTGATTACGTGGGCACGGTGGTACTCACTCATCAGTGTGCCGTACACTGCAACCCGCAGCGGCGCGGTATCAGGTGCGCTGGAAGATTTAATGTTGACTACGTTATTAGCCATATACCTAGTATACCTCAGTTATTGGAAATAAAATCTTTGTACTCATCCCTGACGTTTGGATGGGACCAGCACCCCTCGCATAAGAAATCACTTTGCGGGGTATCCAGCCATACAAGGGCTCGATTAGCATCCGGTAATGGAGAGTCCCCACAATGAGCACACCCCGGAGATGTTAGTTCGTCCCACCTTTTACGGGAAAGCAGTACTCCATGCGGACCGAGGTATTCTAAAACCGTGATCTCATCACTATCTTCCTGCACTTCTTTTGCAGTGAGTAGTTTAACCTCTTGCCGTTGTGTCTCCGGTGTATGCAGAACACCTACATAAGTCAGTCCTCTAGTGACTGACCTTACATTCGCCGATCCACTGAAGTTGGTGATCCATACAGCAAGCCGCTCTTTTTTCCCCAGCTCCTTGTACCTGTCCGCATCTATGCCATGTATAACGACTTCCGCGCCCGTGATGGCTGCACGGCACACAAGCATGCCTCTGTTGTGCTTTGCACCTTGATATCCCTGCCATCTCAGGGGCTTGACAAGTACCACTTTGTCTAGCGGTATCCCATCAAAATCCGCCCATGAAATCAATTCCTCTGCACGTTCTCGGTCGGTGTGGTTTAATAACCTGCGCATAACCGGAGTATCGTCTTTAGTCGTAGAAGTCCCCGTCGCCCCAATATTCGGAACCCACCCCCGTCGCATACCTGTATCGCGCTTGGTGCGTGGGGTATGCAGGGGCGCTGTAAAAAAAGGAACCTTCTCGAAGACCTCCGGCTTCGAGGGGTCGGGGATTTTATACCAGTGCATGGCAACGGTAGACAACATATCCGGCTGCATATCCATGCCTCGCCGGCTAGTTAGCCACCACAACATCTCCCACTCTGACCCGAAGACCATAAAAGATCGGTCTTTAGATCGAAGCCAGTACATGGGGCGCTGGTCATTGCGCGCAAAATGCACAGAACCGTCTCGCTGGTCGTGCCATACAAGGGAGAAGCCTCCCTTAATTTTACCCAGCGTCTCGGGGATATTAGAAGACTCTGCAATTGCTTGACAGATGGCTGCACTATCGACCTGCCCTTTGAAGGTGGGCGCAATCTCCCGTTCATTGTGGATGGTGCCGTTATGTACTAGCACGATGTGCTCACACTGGAATGGGTGGGCATTCCCATCAGAGACGGTTGCTTTAGTAGCAGACCTGTTGTGGATAAGGACGCCATTTGAATGCCATATCCTGTCAACAAGTTTTCGAGTCTTATTTAACTGAGTGAAATCCGCTCCATTGAGTGCCCTCTTGTATATTTCTACAGATTCTCCTTTGCTTTTTGGTAGAAGTGCCAGCCCAGTGCTGTCCGCCCCCCTAAATGTACCTGCCCACATCATTTCATACAGCAAATCTTTCTTATGAGATAGGGCCTGTCCTTGCCCTACATTCCCGACAATGCCCGCAATTCCACACATAAAATCAGACCTCCGGTCGTACGTTAATACATTGGCACTTTAAGAATTAAAATAGATCTTCTTCCTCTTGTATCGGCGGGAGCTGCTCGAACATGTCGATTGGACCGGCGTCAATTGGATCGGCGGGCTGTATATCTATCGCTGCCGAAATCTTCGCCTTGTTCGCCAATTTAGAGATTAGTCTAGTATATCCTGCACTGTCCCCTTCATCCTCCATTTGCTGATACAGCATAGTACGCCACATTGCGTCGGCGATTGCTGGGGACGTACTTTTGGGTGTCACTGCTCTGATAATTTCTTCCGCACTGAGTGCTCCAAATTCGTATATATCCTTGTAGTAATCTGGGTACCACAGCTCGGTTGCTATTGGTCCGAATACCTCATTCAGAAATTGGCGAGCCCCGATGTTTAGGCTGTACTCACACAGTGCCTCTGGGGGGATGATGCTATTTACAGCTGCCTTCTTAAGACTCAGAAGGATATTAATCCATTGAATAATTCTACTAGAATCGAAGCATGTCTTTAGATGGCGGAATTCAAGAGAACCAAATTTAGCTACCGCCTGTAGATTGCAGGCAGAATACCGATGCACCCTCTCTAGGATTTTCTGGCATTCTGGGGGAGGGGCCATAAACGCACTCGCTGCTTTGCGCAGGTCTCCTTGCGCGACATACCACGGCAAACAGAAGTGATTCTTATCTCTGCCATCCCCTACCCAACGAAAAATAGGAGCCTCTACCAGTGCATACAACACCTGCAAGCGTATAAATTGATCTAGATTTAATTCCCTTACGTCGATATGTACATGCAGACCTGTGCGCATGGATGTCTTGAAGTCGTGCTTGCGCGCCACTTCACACAATGTAACGATTGCGTTAATCACATCCATGCCAAACAAAGGCTGGGCAAACGCAAACTCCATCCCATTATCCCGTAAACTATCATCTATATGCGGGTGCCAGTGTGTCTTGATGTCAGGAGGTGGGCGATCCATGAAAGACCGAGGCACATTCTCTGCCTCTACTTCTACACCTACATACGTATCGGGTAATACTAGTCTAGATGTGCCGGTGTATACCAAGGCCGCTGCCGGCCTGTTTACAAGAGTACCTATTAACGCAGTCATACAAGGGGGCGCTCCTCTAAGGTAATAGTGGGATACATCTTAGACAGGTACCGTCTGGCAGCGGGAGAGATGTCTCTGTACATACGGAACACTGTCCCATTCTGCCTAATGGATGCGATGTATTCGTTTTTATATACAAGTATAGGGTGGGTTTTCTTTGGTTTTGTAATGACTCCTAGGTATTTGGACAAAGGACATCCCTGCCGGTCGCCTGCGGCTAACAGCGTGAGTGCAGTGTGCATGTCTGTGTACTCTGGATTAAACACATTCCATGCAAGAGAGGGGAAGGGGGTTATATCTGTATCATTTTTTATAACATCGTTAGCATCACACCCGTGATATTGGATGTCACAATTACTAGGACAGAAGCCCCTAGACGTACCCCTGATGGGGTTGATTGAAATAAATGCCAGACCTAGGCCATTACAGATCATCCCTATATTGGGCGTCCCAGCACACCACGCCGGCCTCTCGTCTAAGTCGGCGCTCCATGGCAGGACCAATACAGATTGCTGGAAAAAGCCAAAGGGTGCAGTGATAGTAGGGATAACTACCTTGGCCCTGAACGTCGTATCAGTAATAAAAACAGGCTTATGTACAGGGACTCGGGCAGTGCTCGGCACGTCGGGCGGTAATTTGCTGAGTATCTCCGGTGTTAGGAATGGTTTAATCCACTCCATCGACACAGAAAGCCATGAATATGCAAAATTCCGCTGGAAATCGGTTGCGTTCATACTAGACTATGCCTCCTTTCGCAGAATTGTCGTGTTCAGATCAGTCAAGCTTCTCCAATTCAAATGAACAGCGCCACGCCTGTACATGCCGTCCACCCCACTACTAAAGATTAGTCCTTCTACATCTCTGTACAATTTGCACGCTTCGTTTGCATCCTCGTTGTTGATGACGTGTTGAATGTCTTGTAAAGGGAGCTTGCCAAACAGGGACGCCATTGCATCTGGATTTTGGGCTAATAGGTCAGGCAGTGCGAATACTTGCTTGAAAAAAGCGCAAATCCAGTCAGCCTTATTTGTGTAAGATTTATTTGTTAGCTGGATATCCTCCATGTTCATCCACCAGTTAGACATCGTTCGATATTCAATGTAGTTGGGGGATTTTGGCCTGTATAGGCCGGCTAGACCGTAGAATTTACGTCTTGGTCCCTGCCTATCGAAGATAATAGAAGGCAGCCCAATAAACGCATCGCACAGCATTGCTATTGCGTAGTGGGGGATCTTTGCATGATTGTTGAAAGAGATGTGCAGATGCCCTCCTGCATATCTGCTTGTGCCTAACTCGTGTGCGCCTATCAGCTCTCGTTTGAGCCTCTTTGGGTCGAAGCCTCCTTCCGGTGCCTTCGTATATGCACAATAATCGGGCTCGCATCCAATTTCTTGGGCTTTGGCTATACCATCAAGCTGCCCCGACCTGAAAGTGGCGGCGCTGACAAATTTAGGCACGTAATTAGGTGAGATAGTCTTGAGTGCCGCGCTTACGCTCTTATTCATGGCGGGGATGCCCAAATAGAAGTCAATAGGATCAATGAATGGACGGAAATTTAATTCGACCGCTACATTGTCTTCGAGCCACGTAACGCCTCTGGGGGCACCAGAGAAGCTAACGCCCGCCGCCTTGGTCCCGCCAATCAGACCACATGATGGCACATACTCATTTAGACTAGTATCAAATATAAATAGTTCGGGGTCGCCCCCTACCTTGGAGTTGATTTTTTTACGCTCACTCATGCGATTTCCTCTGCTGTAGGTCGGTTAACATCTGTAATACCGTCAATTTGGTCCTCAGTGAGTCGAGTTCCTGCACCGCCTCTTTCACATATTTATTAAGGACCTCGCGATCAAGAAGTAGATCTTTATTCTGTGTATCTTTTTCGCATGCTAGGTTTCGTCCGCATGCGCAGATAGATTCTCTGTGCGGAGTCTTGTTATTCATTACAATGTCGCTCAGTTGATAGAAACAATTACGCATGGCAATGCCTGCCACCTCGTTCTCATGAATGATCAGCGGCTTCGTGTAATTTTTCATGCTACAATCTCTAGAAATTTCTTCACCTCCGTATTGGTCCCCACAACTAAATCCGTCGCCGTATCCGTGCCAATATCCGTGACCGTATCCACCACCATCTGATGTCTTTCCATTTTGCCTCCACTACGTCAATTAGTGAAATCAGTGCGCGAACAGGTGCGCGTACTGTCCCCGCACGGCCCAGCTTTGTTGAGGACGAATCGGCACGGACGTACTTCACATCGTCAATCATCAATGCTGGAACCCGACCCACATACCGCAAGGTTCTCAGAACACCCCAAGTCACCGGCACTCTCGACCATAGGTCCTTCCTCGACCGACGATTAAGCAATCTCCCATGCCACTTCAAGCAGAGCAATGTGCTCGCCGAAATCCCGCTTTTACCAAGTCAGCTCTTCAGCCCGCTGAAGTATTCTTGCAAGCGCATCGCTGCGTTTTTCGCTTTTAGGCTTGCTGAATGATTTATTAGGGAAATCTATAACAGAGCTCTTCTTTTCCTGCGACTTGTGGCGTTCTTTTGGAGCATTCACGAGCTCAAAGCTCAATTGATCAGCAGCTCTAGAATTTGACGTATCTTTATTTGGGCGTTTTTTCGACACGTTTCACCTCCAGGGGGCGAATCTCCTCTGACACCGTGACCCAGTTCGACGTGATGCCGTCGGGTGCCCGGCACAGCTCCATGATTGGCCATGTGCCGCAGGCGGGCACGCTCTTCTCTGACGGGCGGCGCGCAGCCCGAACCATGACGGGAATGTCGTCATTGGTGACATACATGAACCTGCTATTGAGCAGCCCAAGTGTTTCTGGCTTCGACATAGTAACCTCTCCTCATATATACGCGTAGAAGTGATAAAGCGTCGTCGTCATTACGCCAGCGGCGGCGGGCAGTCCTCCTTCAAGTTTCGGCGAAGCCGCTGATGGCGTCGCGCAGCATCCGGAGTTCGCGTAGACTGTCAAACGCGTAGGTCATTGTGAGGCTCCAATTCGTGAGTAAGGAAAGAAAAAAGCCGGCATAGAACGCCGGCTTAACTTGGGGTACTCCTTGCACAAGGAGCTTCGGGGCACAACTAGAATCCCAGGCTATCCTTCATAGACTAGTCTACAGTGGCGGTCTCCAAACTGCTCCATGGCTAGAAGTACAAGCCATGCCTCCGCTGCATTGGTGAAACAGCATAACTCCGTCATATCGGAATCACACAACACCCACCATCGGGCCGGCCTACCCTGTACACTTACAGGTTTGTAAATAGTCGCGTAGTCTAGTCTATGTGGCACCCTGCTTCCCGTAAACTCAAGCCATCGTCGAAGGCATCCTTTGTCATTCAGGGTAAAGCAGTAATTGTAGCTGTCAGCCTCTTGTATGCTTGTGCCGGGACGCCTGCGCCAGTAAAGCAAGTGATTCTTTTTGAACCGTGCTTCTGGTGGGGTAATGAGGTTTAGCGGGACTGGTGATGGTCTATTCATCGTAACGCGGGCTGTTACCATGTTCGTTATCCTCTTGAAAGGCTACATGAAACACCACATTATTCCCTAGCTTGTACAGCTTCAAGAAGTGTTCATACACTTCATCGGCTTCCTTCCATGAAGGAAAGGACTGCGCGAGCTTCAAGGGCGGATGGCTCTTGGTGTGCTTGACTTCAACTATCACATGATACATGCGTCTCCCCTCTCTCTCTCTAGACTAGTCTAGACCATACCCGGAAATAAGGAATAGAAAATTCCCCCCGCACAGCCGGGACTATGCAGGGGTATCTGTAAACCGACAAGCTCTTATGACTTTGCCGGGTTCAGACTAAACCGTGCGCCATTGCTTCGCGCACAATCCTGTATAACTTGCAGGCTTCCGGGTATGTGTTTACTGCTTGAGCACCACACACATTGAACCGAAGCCGGCCGCGTAGCCGGCATGCCCGTATATAAGGGGTCACGCACGCACCCGTTTGCGCCAATACCCGCTAGGAGTGGCACGTGCCACCAGCGCACCTACCTTTACCAGATGCCGCGCATACTTGCGCGTTTTCATCTGACCCTTCCACAAGGCGCACCCCTGAGAGACGAAAAAGCATTGCTTGGTCATGGCTGGAATCTCCAATAAAATCAGTAGCTTAACCGTGATAGAATTGTAGCATGTGAATGCATACTATGTCAAATTACCCATATGCCGGTAACAATCCATATTGCGTACAGGGATACGCAGATGCAAAGCGCCATATACATGTGCGCCTGATGCCACCTAGGCATGAACAGCCATGCCGTATACAAGGACGTAAACGCCATTAACAGTATCAGGATAATATCCGGAACTAAGAGAACGGTCGTCATGGTAAGTTTCCTCGTAAAGGTAAAGAGAGGCGCACGTCCTTGTGCACCTGTGGGGACATGGATTAGGCATCCATGCGACGGCCTTGTTCCGCCTTGTCATGGGCATGTGCACCCTTGATATCGTTTAAGGCGCGTACCTTGATAGCTGCCGCATCGAGAATGGCACAGATGGCCTGTTCATGCCGCTGTTCGGCGGCCTGAACCTCAGCCAGCAAAACCCCTACAGCCACTGACAGGGAGTCGCTCTTTTTATCAACCTTTTGAATGGCAGTCCGCGCCTCCTTGGCAGCCTCCGACAAGGTGCTGACTGCTCGGGGGGTATCTGTAGCTTGTTTCGCCTTCCGGAAGGCGGTCTCTGACGGGTAATCGCGCGGATCAAGGCCACGCTCCATACCTCGTTTGATATTTGATTGCAGCTGGCCCCAAGTCGCCTTGAATGCCTTCATGCTCAGTGCCTCCGCATCAGCATGCTTTTCCATCACGAGGGCAAAAGCATGAGCCATTGCCGACTGAAACCGGCTGATCGCTACTTGCATAATCTTTTCAGGAGCCAGCTTGCCGACTAAGTCGGCCGTCGAGTCCGCAGCAGCCCGCGCCAGCTCTAAAATGTCCTGCGACATTTTGCCCCGCTTCCCTGCGATCTCGCCTTGTAGGGCCAAGATGCCAGTGTGGCTTTTCCATGCCGCTGTTGCGGTCTTGGCTGCCAATGTCTTGAGATCATCCGGTAACGCTGCCCCATTGATGACGGACTTAGTTTCAACCTTAGTTTGCGTGCTCATACTAATATACTCCGATTAAAGTCTGATTGGTGCGATAGTGCACCCCACTAAGCGCCTAAAACAGGTGCCTAGCAGGCTGTATTATCTCAAGGCCCGGTCTTCAAGTCAAATGTTCGAACCGATAGGATCTGTATCTGGCATGTGTGTATACTAGTCTAGGTGCTCAGGGTATGTACGTCAAGAAGTGTAAAGAAGTGTGAAGGAATGTTAAGCCAGTAACCCCAATTAAAACAAACGTTTGAAACAGGTGTATGCACCATAGTAGTGCAAAATCGACTTCTCTGGGCACCCCTATGCAGGGTAGCGGATAAGGACAAGTCACCCTATAAGCCGTCCTATTGCGTTCTAGCTGGTGCATCACTACCCGATACACCCGCCATAGACTAGTCTAACGTGTGATACACGATAGGTAGTAGGGCATGACAGATACTGCCATGGCAGATATTGCTTAGGAATCAACAGTATAAGCATGCATCTCTGGGTAGTTGGGGGGTTTGGCGGGTTTTTACATAACCCAAATAATTTCTGGATGCGAATGATTATCATTACCATTGGACAGTTTCGGGGGGTGCCGGTGAGGGGGGTATAGGGCACCCATGGCTTATTGAACTCCACCTCGTCATTTTCCCCAAAAAATTCCTCGGTACCCTCAAAAATTTTTACAAAAAAAAAAGCCCCGTTAGGGGCCTCTTGTATTGAGATATGTTAAGATTTGTTAAATTTATGAAAATAAATTGAACTTTTTGCCTTTTCAGTTGTCTAAAGAACTAAAGAACAGAGAAACAGAAAGAAGATGGTATATGGATGTACTATGTTCTTGATGTTTTTCTGTTCGTTGATCTTTTCGAGTTTTCGTGTTTAGGCTATAAGACTAAACCTTCGACAAGGACGGAGAAGAGAAGACGAAGAAAAGATGTCGCAAAAGAAAGATTTTTTTAAGGGGTTTAAGAATATCATCTCCAATTTGAATCCAGACCCGGAATCAGAAAAAGAGGGTACTGAGGTACTTGATCGAAAGAAAGCCAAGCTCAGGTTTGATCGTACCAACCCATGGCCAGCACAAGCCAGGGGACATAACTCCCGGATCAAGCACAGATACCCAGATATCTGGAGGGCCTCTCTTGTTACGGTAGAGGAACTCACCGAATGGCTACATTCCCATAAAGATGATCCCTGCAAGTACTGCGGGAATCCGGCTAAAGAAATAGACCATATCCAGCCCCTCTCCAAGGGGGGAGAGCACAAGTTCGAGAATATGCAGCTCATCTGTGAGCGGTGTAACCGGACAAAGCATGACATGACGGAGGAAGAGTTCCTTCCTCTAATCGCCCAGATCCTTAGTTCCCCGGACAAGGTAGGGGTAAAAGAGCAAGCTAAACTATCCCTCACGGCCTACGGAATCCCCAAAGCAGCTCTAAAGGATAAGCTCAACAGACCCCGTACCAGATCCCTGTTCAAAGAGACCTGTTACAACACTTCAGGGGAGTACCCAGTTCTCTTCACCCTCAAGTACGAAGAAGACAGGGACGACCTGATCAGTGTGAAAAGGGTCTATATGGGACTAGAAGATCCCACAGAGTACCTCATAGCTACCCAGCTATTCTGCGGGATACAGCACTGGAGAGTTCTGTGTAAGCAGGAATGGTTTAGTCCATACGTCACCAAATGGCGTAAGGAGCTCAAGGCGAAGCTCAGGGCCTTTGCCACTACCAAGATACTGGAGATAGCTCAGGGCTCGTCTCAGGGCGCTATACAGGCTCTCAGGAGCATAGTCCAAGAGGACTTCCTGTTCCACTCCTTCGTAGAGGACGACCTACCTAAAAAGAAAGTAGGGAGACCGGAGAAGGAGAAGCCAGATTTAACTATACCAGATGCTATCTTAAAAGCGGATTTAGAAAGAATAGGATTGAATTAATATGCCATCAAAAAAGAAACGTGGAAGCCCCGGAGAGGCCCTACCTCTCAGTTTTAAGTCCGGTTAGCTCAGATGTAGAGCAGTCGCCTTGTAAGCGACCGGTCAGAGACTCAAGAACTCTTCTTCCAAACTAGGGATCGGGGTTCGAGTCCCCGGCTCCGCACCAAATCGTAGATGCAAAAGAAACCTACCTATAAATCTCAGGTCGATGAATTAAAGTCCCTAGCGGAAGCGGACCTCTTGACATTCATCCGACTTGTAGCCCCGAAACGAGCAATGGGACAGGTACATCGGGAGTTAATATCATGGTGGACACGCGGCGACCAAAGCTCACACCAATTGGTTCTGCTACCGCGAGGGCATCAAAAGTCTACTTTCATTGCCTATCGTGTTTGCTGGGAAATCACCAAGAACCCAGCGGTCACTATTATGTATTTGTCGGCCACTGCAGGACTTGCGGAAGCCCAGTTGGGATTAATAAAGACTATCTTAGAAAGTCCAATATACCGAAGGTATTGGCCTCAGATGGTACACCCAGAAGTCGGACAAAGAACAAAGTGGAGCATGTCAGAAATCACGGTAGACCACCCCCTCCGAGCAATGGAGCAGGTGCGAGACCCGACAGTGTTCACAGCGGGACTGACGACCAATATGACTGGCCGGCACTGTGACATCGCAGTCCTAGACGACGTAGTAATCAATGAGAATGCGTACACGGAAGACGGCCGAGAAAAGACCAAACTCCAGTATTCGCTGCTAGCCTCAATTGAAAATCCGGGAGCTAAGGAGTGGATCGTAGGTACGCGATACCACCCAAATGATCTCTACTCCAGCCTGATCGACATGAAGGAGGAGGTCTACGATGAGAATGGGGACATCATTGACAGCCACCTTGTCTATGAGTTATTCGAACGGCAAGTGGAAGATAGAGGAGATGGTACCGGAGAATTCCTGTGGCCAGCTGAGCGAAGACCTGATGGAAAGGTGTACGGCTTTAATCGAGAGCTGCTTGCCAAGATCCGAGCCAAGTACATGGACAAAACCCAGTACTACGCCCAGTACTACAACGACCCCAATGTGGGCGAAAGTTCGGGTATCGCTAAATCCAGATTTCAATATTATGACCGTAAGTTGGTCGTAAATAAAGACGGCAAGTGGTATATCAGAGGCAAGCATGTCAACGTATTTGCTGCAGTAGACTTTGCCTTTTCTCTGTCTAAAAAGGCCGACTACTCAGCTATCGTAGTAATTGGAATGGACTCAGATGGCAACATCTACATACTGGACACGGAGCGGTTCAGAACTGATAAGATCAGCGCGTACTTTGAGCATATCCGAAATCTCCATGTAAAGTGGAACTTCAGAAAGCTCAGAGCAGAAACCACGGTAGCCCAGCAAGCTATTGTGCGAGAGCTCAAGGACCAGTACTTCAAACCTCACGGACTCGCCATCTCTGTAGATGAGCACCATCCCTCCCGACATGAAGGCAGCAAAGAAGAGCGCATCCAAGCGATCCTAGGCCCCCGATACGAGAACATGGTGATCTGGCACTACCAAGGCGGCAACTGCCATTTGCTGGAAGAGGAGCTCATCCAAGCCCACCCAGCACACGATGACCTTAAAGACGCACTTGCAGCGGCATGTGATATCGCAGTTCCCCCACGAGGGTTCGGCTCGAATGTACGAGGTAAAGATGATAATGTCATATACACAAATGGCCGCTTTGGCGGCATGGGCATATAATTAATGGCTAGGCGTGTACTTGTACTTGAAGGCAATCTCGTAGAAAGGGATGCACTAGCATGTGCCATCAGTGCCAAGTATGATACTTGGGACATGGCCCGCAACCCTAAAAAGAAGGACATGGGAGAAGTCCGTAATTACGTATTTGCCACAGATACGACGACTACAAGTAACTCCAAGCTCCCGTGGAAAAACAAAACCACCCGTCCCAAATTGTGCCAGATTCGAGACAATCTGCATGCCAATTATATGGCAGCGTTGTTCCCCAATGACGACTGGTTTCAGTGGGAGCCGGGAGATGAGGACGCCGCATCTATAGGTAAAGCCCGAGCAATTACCTTATACATCCGAAACAAACTCAAGCAGGCTCGTTTCGAAGAAACAGTCTCCAGATTTGTACTAGATTATATTGATTGTGGCAACGTATTTGGAGATGTAGAGTATGTGGCAGAGCGTATTCCGCTTGCGGATGGTACGTTTGTTTCCGGTTATACTGGTCCTCGCGCTGTGCGCATTTCTCCATACGATATCGTGTTTGATCCCACGTGCCGAACGTTCGAACAAGCACCTAAAATCACCCGAACCCTGATGACATTTGGGGACATCGAAAAGCAGCGCAGGATTAATCCTAGCTGGCAAACTGTCCCAGATGCTGTTATCGCCAAGATCAAGGATAACCGCAAACAAGTCTCGGGCTTTTCTCAGGCCGATATACAAAAATCAGAAGGACTTGTGGCCGACGGGTTCGGCACCATCAGCCAATACTACAGCTCGGGGCTGGTAGAAGTGCTGGAGTTTGAAGGAGACCTGTTTCTAGAACACACAGGCGAACTGCTGGAATCCCGCGTAGTAACTGTAGTAGACCGCAGTTACGTCATCCGTGACGAATCCATCCCTACGTGGACAGGCACAAGTACAAAGCAGCACGCTGGATGGCGGCTGCGTCCGGACAACCTCTGGGCAATGGGGCCACTAGATAATCTGGTAGGTATGCAGTACCGCATCGACCATCTGGAGAATCTTAAGGCAGACGTATTCGATCTGATTGCATATCCCGTCATCAAAGTGAAGGGGTACGTAGAAGATTTTGAGTACAAGCCCTTGTCTCGTATTTACATGGACGTAGATGCAGATGTAGATTTCATGCGTCCTGACACTCTCGCCCTAAATGCCGACCTCCAGATCCAAGAGCTGGAGCAGCAGATGGAAGATATGGCAGGTGCCCCTAGGCAGGCCATGGGAGTCCGTACTCCGGGTGAAAAAACCAAATTTGAAGTCCAGACGTTAGAAAATGCTGCGGGCCGCACATTCCAGAACAAGATTACCTTCTTTGAAAAGAACTTCATAGAACCCCTGCTAAATGTCATGCTGGAATCAGCAAGACGTAATATGGACTCAGCAGAAGCGATTAAGTATGTAGATCCTGATCTAGGCGTAACATCCTTCTTGGAAATTACAAAAGACGACATCATGGCTAAGGGGCGACTTGTCCCAATCGGTGCTCGTCACTTTGCAGCGCAAGCCCAGCTTGTACAGAATCTAGCCAATCTCTCTGCTACCCCGCTGTACCAAGACCCGGCAGTAATGGTGCACTTCTCTGGCATTAAGATGGCGCGTCTGCTGGAAGAAAACCTAGGCTTCGAACGTGCGCAGCTAGTTGAACCCAATATCCGAATTGTGGAGCAAGCAGATACGCAGAGGCTGATGCAGACTGCGCAAGACCAGACTGCAGCAGAAGCCGTAACACCCCCTTTGACCGAAGAGGACATCCCAGTTGATGAAACAGAATAGCCATTCTAAAACTATTCCTCTGGAGTGGTTGCAGGGGCAGACACCAGAAGAACAGGATTTAACTAAGCAACAGTGGGGAACTAACCTTCACATACTGGACTCGTTAAAAAAGCTGATTGCAAAAAGAATCGACAATGTAGTGCTGGATTACACGCCAGACTACTCTAATCCCAACTGGCCCTACAGGCGTGCCCACGACAACGGTATGTATGTGGCCTACAAAGAAATACTAAACCTTTTACCGTAATGCTAGACCAAAACATTGCAAACCAAGAACCCTCTACTGATACTCTGACCGGAGTATTGGCAGAATTAGTCGGGCCTGATAGAAAATTCAAAAGCGTAGAAGACTTGGCCAGAGGCAAGCATAGCGCGGATTTGTATATTAATAAGCTCGAAGGGGAGAACAAAGACCTACGGTCTCTCTTAGAACAAGCCACAAATAATAACGACCGACAAGCGCTACTGGAAAAACTAATGACGCAAGTGAATACAGACCCAACCCAAAACACGAACACAAATCAACAGAGCACCGAGGATAACCAACCTAAGGGGCTTTCAGCTGAAGAGGTCGTGAAATTGATTGAAGAACGAGATAATGCTCGGAAGGCACAGGCCAATTATGAGACAGCCGTTGCTGACATTCGCAAAGTACATGGAGAAAAGACAAACGAATTTTTGGCAGCTAAAGCCGCAGAACTTGGACTGCCAATTGAAGCACTGCATGCGCTTGCTCAATCGAGCCCAAAAGCATTCTTGAACACAATCGGATATACCACAAATATCAATAAATCCACTTCTATGGCTACTGGTGGGGTGAATTCTCAGGCCGTCTTTGGCGGTTCGAGCGCAGACAAAGGCGTTCGAAATAAATCCTACTACGACAATTTGCAAAAAGAAATGGGGACGCTTAAGTTCGTGATGGACAAGCAGACCCAAGTCCAGCTGCATAAAGACATGGTGGCGTTGGGAGACGCGTGGTATGCTTAATCTTTACGTTTAATCTAACTCTAGGACTCTATAAATGGAAACTACTCTCAATACAAGCGCCCTTCGTCGGGCGAATGTGTGGAGTACGCAGCTGAAAGACGTACTGCAGGACGAGCTGAATGCTCAGCAGTGGGTCTACTGGTTGTCTGAATTCCCTGATGGCGATACCTTCAATATCCCGTCAATCGGCGAAGCTACTGTCCGTGGCTATTCAGAGAACACTCCAGCCGTGTACGACGCACTCGATACTGGTAACTTCACTTTCACTATCAGTGAATACGTGCAGTCCGGCACCTATATCACCAAGAAGGCTATGCAGGACATGTTCTACATGAGCCAGCTGGTGTCTTCGTTCGTGCCCAAGCAGGCTCGCGCAATTGCGGAAAAAGTGGAAACAGACATTCTGGCACTGGGCGCTGGCGGCGCATCCGGTGGACAGACCGCTGGCTCGACCAATGCCATCAACAGCGCAGCTCACCGCTTCGTTGGTACAGGCACGTCGGAAGCCATCGGGGTTGCCGATTTTGCACGTGCTCTGCACTCACTGAAAAAGGCCAACGTACCAGACGTGAATCTGGTTGCGCTGGTCGATCCCTCGGTTGAATACACCCTCAACACTCTGACTAACCTTGCTAACGTAAGTAACAACCCGCGTTGGGAAGGCATCATCACGAGCGGTCTGGCCTCGGGCCGTCGATTTGTTAAGAATATTTACGGCTTCGACGTATATACTTCTAACTATCTGCCCAAGAACCAGAACGAAACCATTGGCGGTCTCACGACTGCTACTGGCGTAGCTAACATCTTCTTCTCTGCTGCTGCTCCCGACTTGCTGCCCTTTGTGGGCGCATGGCGTCAGATGCCGCAGGTCGATGGCGAGTACAATAAAGACTTCCAGCGCGAGGAATATGTGACCACGGCTCGGTATGGCTTGAAAGTTTTTCGACCGGAAAATCTTGTGGTTGTGCTCACTGACACAGACATTGTGTCCTAATATAGGAGAATAATCATATGTCACGCTCTTCAACTTGGAGTAATTCGGACGGTCTTGCTGTGGGTTTTGGTACTCACACGAAAGACAACGATGTGTCCGCTGTAACCTCAGAACGCGGATCTGTAAAGACCGTTGTTATGGAAATCAACGGCACGTCGGTCCCGTCAACATGGGCTGCCGCCAATGTGCAGCCTCAAGGAGTCTTGATTCCTCGGGGCTCGATCATTGTAGATGCTACGTTTCAGGTAGTCACTGCATTCACCTCTGGTGGTGCCGCGACTCTGAACATCGGCACTTACGGTGGCGCAGCTTTTACCACTGCTGACGACATTGACGGCATTGATGCCGCAGTAGCTGTGGCTGCTATTGATGCTATTGGGGAGACCGTCCAGTGCGACGGTGCACTCGTTAATACTACGGTGGCAGTAGGCGCTACTGCCGATACCGATGTCGTTCTCGGGTACAACTATGGTACTGCTGCTTATACCGCAGGTAAAGGCATCCTTACTGTTATGTACATCGAGCCGTCTGGTGGCAATACAATCGCGGCGTAAGCTAGCGAGTAGTCGGGGGGCCGCAAGGCCCTCTGACTTTTTTTTAATTTGGAGTAGATACATCAATGAATCCTTTTAGCCCAATGGCTACTACTTATACTCTTGCTGCATCTACGTCAAATGCACAAGTAGCAATTCCGGGATCAGCCCCGGCAGTACGTGTTTTTAACTCCACCTCTGTGGTGGTTTTTATTCAGTTTAATATGACATCGGGAGTAGTGGCATCAGTAGCCAGTTCTCTGCCTATTGCTCCCGGTGCAGTGGAAGTCTTTGCTATCGCGCCCAACACCGCCTATGTATCTGCAATTACAGCTGCAGGTGCCGGTGATGTCTACATCACAAGAGGGGATGGACTCTAATGTTAAAATCAATGGGCTCGGGAGGTGGTGGCGGCGGCGGTAGCGGCACGGTTACAAGCGTTTCAGTCGTCACGTCCAACGGTATCAGCGGCTCAGTATCCAATCCTACAACGACACCTGCGCTGACTATTGCAGCAACCGGTAGATTGCTGTCGTTCCAGATTCTGACGGGCAGCGGTACGTACACGCCTACTGCGGGTACAAATTTTATTCAGGCTATTGCCATTGGAGGTGGAGGCGGCGGCGCTGGCAGCGACGCTGACACAAACCTCACACCAGGCGGCGGTGGTGGCGGTGGTGCGGTATCCTATTTTTCACTTTCTTCTCCGCTTGCGGCAAACTATGCTTATGCAGCAGGCGCTGGCGGCACTGCTGGCGCGGCTAATGGTGGCAGTGGCGGTAACGGTGGCAGCACCACTTTCGGCGGTACAATTACAGCACCGGGCGGCTTTGGTGCAGCAGGGCCGGGTACGACGGCTCCTAATTTGTATCCCGTCATTTCTGCACCCGGACAGGGGGCAAACACTGCTACAGGCGGATCAATCAATCGCCGTGGTGATGCCGGTACGTGTGGTGCGCTGGGGGATGCAAGTTTTGCTACATATTCATATGCTGGCAACGGTGGCAACTCCCCATATGGCACAGGGGGGCAGGGCAACGGGTGGTACAACGAGTTTGCCCATGAAGTGCCCGCATCTGCCGCTACTGGCTACGGAGCTGGCGGTCGTGGTGGCAATGCTGTGGGTGGCTCAGACGATGCCGGTACCGCCGGAATGCCCGGAGTTATTCTGATCTGGGAATATGCTTGATGCATCATGCTTCAAATTGATCCGTCGAAAGTACTCCTCATCGTAAATAGCGACAATGCACAATCCATTGCAGATGCCGATGACTATGTAGTCAAGCGAGGGCTCAATGCAGCCCACCGGCTGGGCTTTGCCTTTGGTACCTCCAATGCTATTTTACTGCCATCGCAACTCAAGACTTCTGGCGGACCTGCGTGTACAACTGCCCCCTACACAGGACAAATGTTTGCACCGGCAATCGCAGCCTACCAGAATGCCAATGAGATTCAGGCTGTAATCATGTCCACATACACTCCCTGCCGAGTAGATCCTCAAGTTGTAGCACAGCCGGGTGCAGTATTTACGTTAGCGGCTTACGCAGGTGCAGCTAGGTTTTTTAACACGTTTGGCGCAGGAAGTTCCCCCTCTTATTTCTCCGGAGACCCAGTTCGCACAACAATTGAAGAGATTATTAGCACTGCCCCTCAAGATTGGATCGCTGTTCAGTCTTCTTCTTTAGGACGTGTTCCCCATGGCCGACTTGGATGCCCGGATTACACATCAGGAACTATCGCAGAAATTGCACTGAGAGGCTCACTGGGTGGGGGCAGCATCTATACTAGAGCAGTCACAAAAGCACTTGTATCAGAAGCAACTTCGAAAACAAGTGTTCAGCACGCTCTAACTCAAGTCCTTGATTATAGCATCATCTCTCCAGCAGATAATACTACGGCATTCAACTGGGCCAAGCGCATAGCGATGCCCAATGTAGCCAATATGGGAGTAGATTATGTTCTGAGTAATGCAGGAACTCCTCCCATCACACTACCCGGCCCGTTGTTTGCACTTTGCTTAGCAGAAGAGTTCAATTCCCCCTTAACCATACGCGACGCATTCACCTGCGTAGACGGCGCATGGGGATTTATGTGGACATCCAGTGCAGGTATTTTTGGCGATGCTCTGCTTTATAACGGCGGCAGTGCTGCTATTATGACGTTTGGTGAACCTTACAATTATGGAATGCCTGCGCCAAATGAGGTTTTTATTTATGCAACACGATATCAAACAAGCGTGATGCTAGCAGGATTTTTGGGGTACGGGAATGGGTGTGGATTTACAGTATGTGGCGATCCTTTATATCGACCCTACCTCAGTACGCCGACTACTAATCCTGTTTTAGGGGTGCAGCCGTACGGCCACCTATAATGCACTCAATTATTTAATCCTATACTACCGTGAATAGTTAAAATGGCCAAGCCTAGTTTGTTACAAATGACGCAAAGAATACTTTCTCGCATTGACGGCGACGAAGTAAACTCTATTGCAGATACAGTAGAAGCTACTCAGATAGCTAATTTAATCAAAGATATTCACGATGACATCGTAGATGAGTACGATCTCCCCCACAATGGAGATCTGATTAATCTGGAAGGACTAGCAAATACGTCGAAGCCGACGCATATGCGTATCCCTGAAGGGGCATCCCTCATTAAATGGATTAAATACGATAACCGTACAAACGTAAGTGATCCCAGAGCGTACGCAACCATTCAGTACCTCAGTCCAGAAGACTTTGTAAACTTAGTCAATGCTCGGGATTCTACTGCAAGTGAAAATCAAGTTGTACTATACAATGCTAACACGCCCCTCATTATTCGTAATAATGCAGGTCCCACGTACTGGACAAGTTTTGATGACGAGTACATAGTATTTGACTCATTTAATTCCGCTGTAGATACCACATTACAAACTTCCAAAGTAATGAGCCACGGATACGAGCGCCCAGAGCTGGATCTAGAAGATGACGCGGTACCCGACCTCCCAGAGAACTTGTTTAGCCTGCTGCGAGCTACGGCGCTGTCAACAGCATTCTCAGAATATAAACAAGAGATCAACCCAAAAGCAGAGCAGAGGGAACGAAGATTTAGGATAAGAGCCCAAAGGAACAAGTGGCGAGAGGCACGGATGGATCACGATGACGTTAACTTCGGTAGAAAATAATACAAAACTATATGACACTTCAACGACCAGAAAATCCCAATGAAACCGCGACCGGGCGAATTATTGGATTTGAGCCGATCGAAGGCACCGGACTCTACAAGATTAAGTATGCAGATGGCAAGGGTGGTACGCTCCCCAAGTACTGTGATGGGGCATTTACCAGTCCCAAGGAGTGTACTGTAGCAATTAAGCGATTTGTGAATGACACGTTTGCAGTAGCAGAAGAAAACTACAAAGGCAAAAAGAGCGCCTAATGAAAACTAGACGGGAACGAGCGAACTTTAATTTTAGTAGAGGCATCAACACAGATGCCGGGTTACTATCGTTTCCGTTGAACTACACCAAAGATGAAGAAAACTTTGAGCTGACATTTGACGGATCTCGTCGCCGTAGAAAAGGTCTCACCACAGTAGTACGCGATGATGACAATCTCCCTTATTATTTTGATACCTACGTGTACAAGCAATTTATGTGGAATACTGTAGGAGGCAACCCTCTTCTGCATTTCATAGTTATCCAGACTGGAAGTGAGCTTCATTTTTATGAAGATGTGTACCCTATAACCAGTAATAAAAAGGCATTCACAATTGCGCTCAGGGATTACGCAGCAGATATAGATAATCTACTGCTTATTGCAGAAACCCCCTGCCAAGTGGCCGCAGGTAGGGGCGCGCTTATTGTAGTCAATAAGCACATAAATCCGATTGTCATTGAATACGACGAAGATGCGGATACTATCTCTGTAACCCCTGTCAGTATAAAAGAGCGGCTGTTTGTACTACTAGACGATGGTGTAGATGATGTCCAGACTAGAGCAACATCAACTTCGTACAACGACACATACAAATTTAATCTGATTAATCAGGGATGGACAGAGGCGGATATAGCTACCTTCTTTGCAGATATTGGCGCATACCCTGCCAAAAACATGCGACACTATCTAGGCTTTCGCAGGGCCACAGCAACAAACTATGCAGATGATGATGGCGTAAAAGAATTTTTCTCTGACAAGATAGATGCGGAATTATTCTCAGATGCCCCTGCCCCGACGGGTCACACCATATACAATACGTTTGATACACTGAATCTAGTGTCGCAAACTGGTGCAGTGTACGACTACTATGACAGAATTCCAGGAGTAGGAAACACAGTATCCGGTGCAGGTACGATCACAATTACTTTGCAGAAGACTTCTCATGGTTTAACTACTGGGGATTACATCTCGCTCCCGTATTATCCCTCCTACCCGAGCGGAGGTACGCCAGCATTTAATTTTATCTCGTTCAACAACGGAGGGGGCATTGTACATGCTTACTACTTTTTTGGCGAGATCTACCAAGTCACCGTAGTAAATGCCAATACGTTTACTATACAACTTACGCTGTCTGCTGATTTTGTGGGCTTAATCGAGGACACAGATCCCTCGGGTACAGGAGCCCTTTACGCCGGCACAATCTTGCGAGTAGCGTATGACAGCGGACAAGTATGCCCCGTGCGACCGTCTACGTGCGCGTGGTTCGCGGGCAGGGCGTGGTACTCGGGAGTAGACTACCAAGAGTGGATTAGTAAGATTTACTTCTCACAAGTCATTCAGTCATCGAATCAGTACGGGAAATGTTACCAAGTAGCTGACCCTACCGATCCCGAAATTTCCGACTTGGTAGCCACGGATGGTGGCGTTATCCAGATCCACGAAGCAGGCAAGATATACAAACTGATGCCGTACTCGACCAGCCTGCTTGTGTTTGCAGAGAATGGAGTATGGCAGATTGAGCCGGGAACCGACGGCAATTTCTCTGGTACGGGGTACTCTGTTCGGAAAATTACAGATGCAGGGGTAAACTCTGCAGATACTGCAATTACTGTAGAGGGCAGTCTTGCATATTGGGGCAAAGAATCTATTTGGACAGTCACCACGGATCCGCGAGAGGGATTTATTGTAACTAACAATATCAGTCTGAATGTAATAGACACGCTATTTCAAGAAATCACGACAAAAGAGTATGCACGCGTATTCTACGATGACCTGCGAAAGCGGATATTTTGGGTATATCCATCAGACGCAGGCGCTCCTAATGTAATAGATCGAGCATTAGTATACGATCTGCGATTTGGAGCGTTTACTAAATGGAAGATATACGAAGGTTCTTTTATTGTCCCCGTAGTGTGGTTTGTACACAGAGATATTAGCAGCTCCGAAGACTACAAAAAGATCTGTGTAATCGGGACGTTAGAGTCCCATATATCTCTTACTCGACTGCCCGGATTGTATACATTTAATAACACCACAGATTTCTCCGATAACTACGGGCCTGCCCCCGGCACCTCCTCAGCAGATGACAAAGAAGAGCAGAGTGCGTACATCATCACTGGATACGATGTAGCAGGAGCACCGGATAAATTCAAGTATGCCCCTATTATCCACACGTTTATGAAAAAGACAGAGACGGGGTACGTCGCAGATACGCCTGTAAATGTAAGTTCTTTGGCCATGCAGGCTAGATGGGATTGGGCAGATAACGCCTCATCAGGCAAGTGGGGCACAGAGCAAGAGTGCTACAGGCATCGCAGAGCATACGTGCCCACAAGCCCCAGCGATACATTCGATGACGGCCAGCCCTTGGTAATTGCCAGAAACAAAGTTAGGGGACGCGGCCGAGCTCTGCACATCAAGTTCACAGCCGGGACGGGTAAAAACGCGCATCTTGTTGGCTGGGCCACTAACTACGACCTGCTTCAAGGGGATTAATTAAACTATGTTTGGGGGAATTGGTGGGCTATTCTTTGGTATAATGTCTGCAAGCAATGCCAAGAACAGAAGTAAAAGAGCAGAAAAAGCAGGCGGACAGGCGCAGAGCATCAGACTGCAACAGCAGACAATGGCTAATGCAATTACTCGTCGAGATTTTATTCGTAATTTCAGACTACAGCAAGCGCAGGCTATTGTAGCAAGTAGCACTGACAATACCAGTTCAAGTCTAACTGCGGGGGCTATCAGCTCTCTCGGCGCACAAGCTGCAGGTAATCTTGATTATTTTGCCAAACAAGGGCGTTTAGACGAGGAGTTCACTCGGTGGAATAAGCTGGCCGGTGGATACGCCACTTCTGCTGCCAATTGGGCTACTTTTGCACAGCAGGCTTCTGCCATAGGTCAGGGTATTGACAATATATACAACACACTTACGACACCTAGAACGCCTCCACAGAGCTTGGGAGGAAATGCAGGTACATGGAATCCTAACAGCTCCGTGAGTGCTACGCAGACAGCTACATACAATACCTCCGGTATTAATCAGAACCTGACTATAACTGGTAAATAATGGCAACTGAACCCGTTTTCGAAGAAGACACTATAGTAGGGATTGTAGATGCAACTCCCCTCGATTTTACTGGAGTAGATAAGGCTCCGGGAAAGCCGGGATCTATGGTGCGCGTAACAACTCCATACTCAGAGGTGTTGAGTAGGCAGCCCGTTCCGCCCTCTTATTCAGATCATTTAGTAGCCAATGATGTGGCATCACCTCCTCGGGGCACCGGCTCCCCTGCCACGGATGGGTACGCGGGCGCAGTATTCGGCATCATAGACGCAGACAAGACAGGCAACAGCATATACGACTCTGTAATTGAAGCTACAGATACCGTAGCCAATAGTCACGATGCGCACGCTCACGTTGCCGGCAAGCTCAACGCTGAAGCAGAAGCACAAGCAACCGAGACCGCTTGGGCGGCATCCGGTGTGAAACAAGAGCAGGAAGACGCACTAAAAACTACTATGCAGTACTTGGCTGCATGGCGGGCAGCTACCTCCAATCCTTTTATGGGATTCGAGGAATCATTTATCCCCCTGATTGCCCAGAACGTGGCCAGCATTGCAGAAGTCGGCGGAGAGATTAACAAAGAATTTGCCTACACACAGATGGCACACGCGAAAGCTGCACAGGTATGGGATGCCACAGGAGGATTTGACACCTTCCTAGATTTTGCAGAAACCGCCATCATACCGACTACTGTTGCCAAGATGGCGCAGTACTTTGATAAGTGGGATGTCAATCTTGTCCGAGATATCAAGAATATTGCTGTAGATAGCGCATCTCGTGTAAAGAATCTGTCGTATGAGGGAGAAGGACTTAAGTCGTACATGGCCACATGGCGCGACTTCTGGACTCACGATACAGAAACCCGCGCGGGCATGTTTGCAGTTATTGAGGCGCACATCCGATCAATTACAGGTGGCGCGTCGGGCAACAAGATTGTATACACCGCAATGATCGAGCCATTTATCAGCAAAGAAAGTTTGCTGGGACTGGAGGTAGATTATTTTGCAGACACTGCCACCATCGCAGCTTGGCCTATATCCCGAATTACAAAGACGTTCGGAGCGGCAGTACGCATATTTAATTCTCGTAAAACAGCGCAAATTCTTATTAATGCAGGCAGGCATGATAAGGCAGCAGAGCTTCTAACAGAAGCAATCAAAGAACGAGATATGAAACGTCTTGCGGCAGCCACTAACGGCATGACCAAAGTAGACGTAGCTGTGTCTTTGAATCCTATGGACATGCAAAGGCTGTATCCCGGACAGATCAAGGGAGTAGCTGCGCAGGCGGCTGCCCGCATGGACGATGAAATCATCAGCGCCCAAACAGAGGTGGACACTGCGTTCTCCCAAGCTCTGGACATGAATAACACGCTTAAAAGAGATTACTTCAACCAAGTACTCAAGCGCAAGCGCATGAACGAAGTTCTTGGCAAACTTAACAATGATTCTGAGATAGCATCTGCCCACATCCTTGAGTCGGCAGACGATCACTTTACTGTAGGTATTATCCGAGACCCCTCATTTAATTCGTATGTATCCCGAGAAACGGTGCCGGCTCAGAAAGCAGTTCTAGATCAAAAGTTAAAGGACTTGCAGGCTCAAAAACTAAATCTAGCAGAAAGGGCGAGCGGGTATCGTAAAGCAGGTTTCAAAGAAGATTTTGTCAAACAGGCAATTGATGAAGAAAGTACACAGCTAGCGAATGCCACGCGACGACTGGAACTAGAGCAGAAGATTGTAGCTAACCGCCTAGACGCTGCCGGCGATGATTTTCCCGGAGCCTACGAGGTCCAGCAATACAATTACTCATTTGATGAGATGGGGGAATTTGATGGCGTAGAGCGCATCGGTTATCTGGAATCGTACTTCAAAAGCCCCATTCACACTATAGATCGTCTCGGTCCTCAGACAGCGGACGCCACACAGGCAGGGTTCAAAGAAGCCCAGATAGTATCCCGTCTGCGCACGACAATGCAAGACCTGAGAAAGAACTCTACCTTGCTTGGGCGTCGCCGAGTAGATCGTATGCTGCTTACAGGAGATGAGCTCGGGAAGGAGTTTTCAATTAGGGAACTTCTTGATGGTGTGGACACAAGCTGGGGTCGCATTAAACTCAAAAGCGCAGACGAAGTAGCACTGTACCACGCTTACAGGCGGCTTGCGCGTAAGTTGCATGATGTCAAAAACGGCGAACGAATTAAAGAACTGACATTCAGAAATTACAAAGAAGTGCTTGTAGATGCATTCTATGGCAACGGTGAGCAGATCAAGCTGTTCACTAAAGAATCAGATTTATCCGATAAAATAGATGCTTCTGTAAAAAGAATATTCGATGCGTCCGTGAATAAAGTGGTAAATGTGACGGATTTGGAAAATCTGGAGATGCGTCTAAAGACTAATTGGCGAGTAGCACGTCTGCGCACCGGCCAAGAGTTTGGAGATGAGATTGTAGAATATGCAATCATTGAGCCCACTAAAATGCGCACGCCTCGTGGACGAGTCCTGCACTATCTTGACGGATACGTGCCGCGCATACGCGAAGGGGTTAACTACGTCGTCAAGCAAACTGGGCCGCGCATGGTGAACGGCAATCAGGTAAAAAAAGAATCTGTCATAGGCATGTTCTCCTCGAAAGCAGATGCAGACAACTTTAAAGCCGGACACGCTGATGGCGCAAATCTGCAAGTACTACCAGACAAGCGACTTAGCAAAGAATACGAAGGCGCTCTCAGTGATGAAGAATTTGAATTCTTAAATTTTGGGGGGCGCTTTGATGGCCGCCGATCACGAGAGAATATTGTATGGGGACTTGATGGGGCAGTAGCTGAGCGGCGCTCTGCCGCCGCATCTTTTGATGCGTATATCAATCACATCGCCAATAGATGGTCTACATTTGATATTAAAAACTCCGTTGTAGGTAAATTCCAAAATACATACGGAAAGTACCTTGATAAAGGAGGCACGGATTGGCGAGCACCCGTGCTGCCCAAGTATGCGCAAGATGACGCATTATACCAGACTATTGAAGCAGAGCGCAGATTCATTAAAAACATGCTGCGTATGCCCGATCCACATACTCAGTGGATCACTGCACGTGTGAGAGCGCTCAGCGAATGGATGGAGCAGGCATCTATATTTGACGTGCACTATCTGGCCGGGCGGCCCCAGAGGGCTATAATGAGCCTTGCTGGTAAAGACCCTCTGGCAGCACTCAAGACTGCTACATTCCACTTTGCACTAGGATTCTGGAGCGTAGGGTCACTGGTAACCCAGATGCTCGGAATGTCCATAGCTGCAACAATGTACCCTGTAAAGGCGGTAAAACTGCTACCCCAAGCTATGGCAGTGCGCGTTGCATTAGTAGCTAGGAATCATCCTAAAGCTCTGGAAATGGCTGCAAAGGCAGGCGGCCTGCCTGGCAGCTGGCTGAAGGGCGTAGTAGAAGAATTAAAGAAAACGAATCTTATAGAAAGTCTATTTACTACAGGTGACTATAACGCGTTTGCTGGCGGAGCAGGGTACACCAAACAGCAGCTAGATAAATTCCTAGATGCAGGTCAGGTGTTCACTAAAGAAGGCGAGTCATGGACCCGTATTTACGGGTATCTGCTTGCCAGAGACATCATGACAGAGAAAAAGCCCATTGGGTATATGCTGTCAAACAAAGAAATTGCTGAGGCAGTTAATCAATCCTTTAAGTATACCCTGAACCTTAATCGTGCAGCGCGGGCGTCTTATCAGATAGGATGGCTAGGCCCTGCCACGCAATTCCGCCAAATCATGTTCAAGTTTGGGGAGAATCTGGCGCAAAGCGCTGGAGTTATTAAAGGAACTAATCAATGGAGTAAATTCGAAAGCTTCAAAGCCGTGCTGGGACATCTGATACTATTCGGCGCTGTAGGTGTACCATGGGGAGCATCTATGCTGGCTAGCGTGAGTAATTCGGCTACTAAGAAAAAGAATGAAGGTACAGGGACGCAGGCTCCCCATAATATTCTTGACTTCACCGGCCTGCCAGATGCAATGCAGGATAGATTCATCAGTGGTGGCGTGCTAGATACTATGACATTCATGGCGTTTGGTGTAGATATAGATCTGTCTAAACGTGCATCGGTACCTTACGGCGCGCAAGAACTTGTAGATCTTTACAAAACAGGGGACGCCAGTCTTGTCGAGGCACTAGGTGGTGCGGCGCTCGGCATGACTATTAGTAGGTTGTATCTCGCAGCAAAAGAAATCGGAAGAGATGACGTACGTGTGCTAGACCGTATATCGGAACTTGGCGGCATCAACGAGATCACAGGAGTACAGCTGAATCCTTCTGAACTGTCATCAGATCACATGTGGCGAGTTGCCCGTAGTATGGCATCAGTGGCATCTTCTGTAAGAGCATTTGACAAAGCAGTATGGTTTGACAGTCTAGGCTTTATCGCAGATGCCAGTAAAACAAGTGACTACGGCCGCCCATTGTTCGGCAGTACAGTAACGGATCACGAACAGCAGGCACTGATTGTAGCGCAAATGCTGGGACTTTCTTCTAAAAAAGCACGTCAGATCTACGAACTTCGGGCATACAATGAGCGAAATAATGTGCCGCTTGGTGCACGGGCGGACATGGTGATCCAGTATATATACAAGTATAGACCAGAACACACCAAGGTATTGGATGAAGCCACTATAAGAGACTATCAATTTGTAATGCTATCTGTGACCAAAGATCTGGACGAAGCGCAACAAGTAGAAGTCAGAAGCCTAGTGGCAAAGAAATTAGCAGAACGGGATTCCCCCATAGCGCCAGAGATTCTTGGCACATACTGGCGGAATAAGTACAACCCAGAAAAGCAGACAAAAGAAACAATTGGCAACCTGATGCTATCAGATATCCCTACGGAAGACTTTAATGCCCAGTAATTTTAAAAAAACTCTTGGATCTATTTCAGCTCCTGAGAATTCAGCCAAAGGCTTTGTAGATAAGTCCAGTACGCTGGGCACCACTCTTCCAGTAATTTTGGGAGCTGTGGAGCAGGTTACAGGCATGATTGCTACAAACAGATTTAAGAACGATCTGCAGAGTACGTCAGATCAGGCGGACAGAGACTTTAAGCAGGAGATTGCAGATGCCAGAGCTGCCATGTTCAGTGAAGCTGCGCTACAAGATACTGCTGTCGCGCAGGAATACGAGTCCAAGTACAGTGCCCTTGTTCGTGCAGAACGCCAAGGCAACATCACAGGGTCGAATGCCGGCCTGAGACAGGAGGCCCTGCTCAAGCAGTACATAAATCGCTTCCCGCATCTAGAGGACAGATTCCGCACTATGTACTCAAATACACGTGCGTTGAACGAAGTGAGTAAACTAGGAGAAGTTGTAGATCCTGTAAATGAAGGCTATGCAGCCACCCAGAAAGAGGCAGCCTCTCGCGGGCTGTCTATTGCAGAGGTGCTAGCAGAGAAGCGGGCAGAATACGAAAAAAATATGGCCAGCATCAAAGCCAAGAATGGAGACTCCATCTTCACAGATCTCCGTGGAATGGTTGTACAAAAAGCCGGTACTGTAGCAGACAGGGTTATGGCTAATGTAATACAAGAGCTGTCCCTTGAAAAAGCAAGAGGCAGTAAAATAAGCGCAGCAGAGATGGAAGCTAGATTTCGGCTGGTAGCTAATAGGATGTACTTTGAAGATGTAGAAGAGCCTATATCTTCCATTCTTAAAAACGCACGAGGAGATTCTCCAGAAGCAAGAGATGCAGTACTGAAAGTAGATGAAGCCTCGCATCTGCGTACTATATATTGGCAGGCCGTAGAGCCTGCTCTAGCCTACATCAAAACACAGGATAGTTTGGAGCAACTGAAAGAAAATAACGAATTGCGTAAACAGCTGAAAGAGAAGATGCATCTAGATATAGACGAGTCTCTGGATGATGCTGTGGCTGGCTACACGTACTTTCAAGCACGGAACCCTCAATTTGCAGACGAGGCGTGGGCACGTCTGTATACTACCATGGCTTCGATTGATAAAGGGCAGATCAATGCAGTCCATGCGCAGATGCTGTTGGCAGAGAGGGCAGGAAAGACATTGGAAGTATACCAGCACAAACTAGCACTGGCCGCGTTAAAAGCGATGTCTCCGGGATTTATCCATAAAGTAAATAGAAGTATTCTCGAAGTAACAAATCCAGTGTTACCTCTATTTAGCCCCAGAGGAGAGGATGCAAACATAGAGGCGCATGGGGATGCCCAAGCATTACGAGCTGCACAAGCTTCAATGGTTCCAGAAGATCAGGCAAAAATCGCATCTGCTGCCCTTAAGAAAAATATCCAGATAGAGGGGCGGGTAGGGTTGCATTGGGCAATTAATTCTGTATTTGTCAATCAGCTTAAAAATCCGCATTTCCAGAAAGAAATGAACGAGACTATAAAGTCTAATATGGTCGCCTCTATCGGGCTAATTCCTCAGCAGGATGCGGGCAGTATTGTATTCGATCCAGACAGTGTGGGCGTGCCAAATGAATACAAATACGGACCATTCTCGTCCAGTAGATGGGACCGCCAAGTAGCCGAAGAAGAACTTAAAGGCCAACGGCTCCCCGCTACGCTGCGCGCAACAGATGAACTTAACACTCTATACTGGATTAAGCGGGTTCAATCGGGGCAAATAGAGGCAGATATCTGGGCAAAAGAAGCTCTCAGTATTCTTAAGCAAATAGATAAGCCACCGACTCCTAAGAAAAAGGAAACGGAATGATGAATAAGGTGGCGGACGCATGTGCTTCTGGCGCAGTGGTAGGGTGTTTGGCAGCGTGGGCCACCCAGCTAATGCCTATTGTAGAATTCACTTCGTATTTTTTAGCTGGCATTGCAGCGCTGGTATCAATAATTCTTCGATTCAAGAACAGGAATAAAAAAGTAGATGGCTAAGCTCACACTAACTCAAATCACTTCTGGGTACAATGCAGCCACCCAGATTAATGGTAATATGGAGGCTATCGAAGACGCTATTGAGAACAGCCTCAGTCGTGATGGCACAGCCCCTAACCAGATGGCTGCTAATTTTGATATGAATTCGTATCGAATTATTAACTTGCCTGATGCCGTAAATGATGGAGAGCCAGTAACCCTACGACAAGCCGGTGAGATTCTCGGAATAGGGGCACTGGCCACGCAGGCGCAGATCGGTGCCATCCTGTATCCCAGAACATCGGCAGAGATTGCAGCAGGCGTGACGCCGGTGGATTATTCAATACCGAGCCATGACAGCACTGGTGATGTGTATATCGAGCGGTACTTAACAAGTGGGTTAGATACCTCAAGTTCCGCTAATGCCGCAACTGTTACGACGGCTATTAGGAATGCAATTAAGGTTGCGGCACAAGCTGGGGCAGAGTTAAGGCCCCGTTCAAAAACCTATCTATTTGCACCAGCGGAATTAACAACAGATGAAGCTGGAACCTTGCTCCGTGCGTTTGAGCTACTGTCCGGGTTGCACATATGTGCTCAGCGTGACTCTGTATTCAAGCTGGCCGATAGCCAGTCAACAGATGGTGCGCCAAAAGCGCTCGCCTGTTTTCACACCAATCAGGTGTTATCTGGCGTGTCAATCCGGCACCTTGAAATTGACATGAATGGCGCTAACAATTCAATAAGTCCGTCAAGGCCGACGACGTATAACCAATATAACCAATCGCATATTTCGGTAAGTGGAACACCGTCTGGTGTCGCTGCCAGGATTGACGATATGGTTATTGATGACTGCGTACTCAGGAACACGGCAGGTGTTTGCTGTATTGTAGTTGCTCAGAGCAATACTGCTAGCGTTACATTGGGGAATCGGTGGCGAATCACCAACAATAAGTTCCTGAACAATGGTCTCGATACGGATGATCATACATCTATCTTTGCGTGGGCAAATGATGTCATCTGCTCTGGAAATGTGTTTTCTAACGATACGCCTCCGTTTACTACCGGCAAGACTGGCGGAAGGGTTGCCTATGAAGTGCATGGATCAAATCACAAGTTCACCGGCAACAATGTAAAGAACTATCTGCGTGGGGTCTGGGTATCGTCAAATTACACCTCTGTCGTTGAAAACACACTCATTCAGGGAAATACATTTTATACATCGTTCTATGGCATTGACTTTTTCCGCACACTGTCAAGCCTTACGACACATCGAAACACTCTAATCAGTGGCAATTCTTTTTACTTCGATAGCTACAACTACACAGGTGCACCAACACAAAAGGCTGCTGTAAATATCGCGTGTGAGTACGCCATCAGCAATGTGCGAATCACAGATAACGTGTGTTATTGCACGGACACAGTCGTCGGATCTGCCTTTTGTGTTATCAGTCCACAGACTGTAGCTGGCCAGACATACGACAAAATTGTATGCAACGATAATCAGGTGTTTGGTACAACTTACGGAGTGTTCGCAAGAACAAACGCAACCAATGGACTGGGCTATATTGAAGTTAAAAACAATACATGGACCGATCTGTCTAATGCGGGCGTATTTACTTCGCCAATTGGTGTATTTATTGACGGTGTAACGGCAATCACAACATTACATATAGACGGAAATGCTTGCATTGACACTCGATCCGGCAGTGCTCAGTGCGACTATGGTGTTTATGCAACGGGAACGGTGACTAATTACTACCTTGGCAGAAATACATCCGTAGGGATGGTCTCGTCTGATTACCTTGAAAACTCATTTACTGCAACAAACAGGCGCGGCATTAATGGCTTCTCAACTTTAGCCGCAGCGTCAACCCTGACGATACCGGCAGAGGTAACCAACCTTGTGGTAACAGGTAACACGAACATTGACAACATCGCAACGGGAAACCATATGGGCAAAACCATTGGTATCACCTTTACCGGTACGCCTACTGTTTCAGATGGCGGGGGTAACCTCAAGCTAGCGGGGAACTTTGTTGCGTCGGCGGATGACAGCTTGGTTTTGTGGTGTGATGGCACAAGCTGGTTTGAAAGATCAAGAAGCGCAAACTAATGACTCCCGACAACGACAACTTTTATATGGGCGAAACCGCAGTTAAAACAGTAGCGACCTGCACAGCAGCTGCCGTGGGATCAATGCTTGTGTTGGAAAACTACAGTTAATTTCTAGCGATTAACAGGGCTATAACTAAATGCGAATAAGCACTAGAGGGCTGGATCTTATTAAGAAGTTTGAGGGACTCCGACTTCGTGCGTACAAAGACTCAGTAGGAATACCAACTATAGGGTACGGGCATACATTCAAGGTAAAACTTGGTGATGTAATTACAAAAGAACAGGCAGATAAATATCTGTTAGAAGATGTCTGGTACGTAGAAGAGGGGGTTAATGATTTAGTAAAGGTCCCCATCAACCAAAGCCAGTTCGATTCTTTGTGTAGCTTTGCATTTAATGTGGGGCTAGATATCGACGCGGATAGTAAAGCAGAAGGCTTAGGAGATTCTACTCTACTGCGCAAACTGAATCGTAAGGATTATCTTGGCGCAGCTGCAGAGTTCTCTAAATGGAACAAGGCAGGAGGCAAGGTGCTCGCTGGTTTGACTGCTCGACGTAACGCAGAATGTACTCTTTTTTTAAGTGAGGAATAGAATGATTAAGGCTATTGTATTGGGATTAATTGTAGCGCTGGGACTTAGTGGGTGTACTGATACTCAGTCGAAGCTGGCAGTAACCTACGCTACTATGAAGGTGATTGAGCAAACGGGAGGCGGGGAGTCTGCCCAGACCATTAAGGATATTGCAACCAAGGTTGTCAGTGTAGCTGAGGGGGAAGGAGCTACCGTGGAATTGCTCAAAGAGGCGGCCATGAAAGAAGTGGCTAAACTGGAACTGAGCCCTGCAGATCGGATCTTGGCAGTGTATCTTGTAGATGCAGTGGCTGAAGAGATCAAAGGGAAAGTGGGTATTGGTGTTATCGACGCCGACCAGATCTTGAAGGTAAAGGATGTATTCAGGGTTGTCGTAGATGCTGCTGTTCTCAGCGGAGCAAAGTAAACACTATGCGATGTCTGTCAGATCTTGTAGTGAAAGCTAACGGAGCCCCCGGACGGTGGGTGCTTGATGAGCCTCTCATTTGGGAATTGGATAATACCAGTATATTAGAAGTACCGGCGGGATTTAAGACAGATCTGGCGAGCATCCCGCCCCCATTCAGGAACATCTTGAATGTAAATGGGAGGTCCCGTCGTGCGGCAGTTCTGCACGACTATCTTTATAAGACAAAAGAAAAGCCCCGAGCAAAATGCGATCTACTATTTAGGCAAGGGCTAATAGCAGAAGGCATGTCTAGACTCGGGGCTTACACCTACTGGTTAGGTGTCAGAGCTGGTGGGTGGGTCTATTATTAAGGGGTAATGACGATCTCAATACCCAGTGCAGTGGGGATCTGGGGGACCGTACTTGCTTGCACAACCTTGAATACCTGCCCAGAAAATGCGCTGCACTCAGTAGCAGCACTGGGACGATTACACGCTTTAACTCGTGCGTAGATCGAGGCTCCATTGGGAACTGTCATAGTATAGTCCGTGGTAGTTACTGCACCCCCCAGCACTACTGTCGCTGGCATAGTAGAGTTATCGGGAATAGGCGACGTACTGAGATACACTCGCATTTCAGTCAAAGCATTGGCACCGGTCAATGGTAGACCATCAGTCGTCAGTGTAGGCAGCGTCCAAGTCAATTGGATCTTGCCGGGCACTGTCTGTGCCTGACTAGCAACACTGAGCAATCCAAGCAGCGCAGCTGCTACAAACTTTTTAATCATCATAATGAAAAGAATTCCTTCTAGTTTTACGTTAGGTAGTTATGAAATCAAAGTGGTTCGTCTATCTAATAAAGAGATAGAGAAGAAATGTGGAGACGTGTATGGCTTATTTGACCCGGGTAATTTAACTATCTATCTTGCCAAGTCGGATAGAAATACCAAACATCCCGTCATATACCAAACATTCTGGCATGAATTTTCTCACGCACTGCTCTGGGTAGCAGATCCTACTCGATACACAAACGAAAAGCTTGTAGATCATCTAGGCCAGCTGCTTGCACAGACTAACTTGACAGCTAAATTTTCCTGATCTTCCTGACCATGCCCTGCGGTACGAATGATTGACCAAGAGCATCATAGGAATCATTAAGATTCTTAGATCTGCCTGTAGCTAGCTTAATTCCTCGTTTGTCATTAAATACTACAAATCCTACAGTGTGCACTATTGCTGGAGTATGGTCCTCTATATTAGAAACCCATCCCCCGGAATTGTAGGCATCTTCCCATTCTACTTCTACTCGATCCCCGGCTTTAATTGAAGTCCGGGGATTTGTTTTTTTCGGCATCTTATTGCGACCCTATTGAGAATTAATAATGGGCACATATGCAGACGGAGCAGCCCACCTCCGCGTGTTGTCGGCCTGTCACGGCCCCAGTGCTACAATCACTCAACAAGTCGTTATTCGGCCTTGCTAGGCTGCTCTGTTTCTGGAATAATAATCCCGCGCTCTCTGAAGACTGCTCGCATGAGTTCGTTTACTAATCCTAGGGGCATCTCTCGCCCTTCTGCTACATACCCCGCCAATGAATCTGCAATATCGTTAGCACACTTCTCATTATTTGATGTATTCAATCTTTATCACCTCTACGCCAGCTTCTTGGGCCAGCTTAATCATATGGGCAGTGCCGCTGCCTCCGGGGAATGCTACAACTATATCTGGTATCCCCTCCTCAAGCATCTGCTTGTTCCTAATACAACCAGCAGCTTTGCCGTGCTTATTCCAATCGGCTTTGTACTCTTTTAAGCCGGTCCAATTAACTGCCGCCCAATCAGCGGCGACGCTATCGACCCCTGTAGCACCCCCTTCTATGATGGTGCAATCGGGCAACCATGTCTCCGGATCAGCTGGGAATAAGGAGGTCAGTGTTGCCTGTATAAATAGGTATTCTCGTTCTTTTTCTTCCCAGTAGGGGCCTTGTCGCTCCCCGTGAGGGGGTAATCTTCCAAATTCTCTGCCCCCGCATACCAACACCTTGGTGCCCGGAGCTAGTTCACGCATAGCGCCTCCTTAGATAATTCAAGTCTACAAGAATTGGGCTATACTCCCCTTTACTTACTCCGTTCTTGAGAATTATACCGGTCCAGTGCTGATTACCCTGAGGACTAAGATAGGACTCATCGTGCAAGTAGCAGCTTCCTGCAATCAGCCCCCACTGAAGCCTGCCTCCGAGTGGCAGGCACGCAATATCAAGTCCTTGGGAGTGCCCTGCTGTGCAACTCCTCCCCTCCCTGACAAGCTGCGCTTTGGCGTTGGGGGCTCCATTCCGGGTTTGGCACACCTTACCTTGCGCAGAGCGGGGGAAGAAGTGAGAGTACGCAACGCCGTCTATAGTCACTACCTCCAAGAATTTATGCACTTCCCAGCCGAACTCCTCATACCCAAGATCTTGGGTACTCATAGTCCCCTCTAATTCTGCATTGTTTTCTACAGCCCGCTCAATACGCTCTTCGTGATTTCCTAGTGTAAGTACCATTCTCGGGTTATACCCCGCTATTGAGGCAAACGGTGTACAAAGTAAATCCATAGCCCGATGTGTGGCGCTAAGATCCTTCTGATACCTTCGGCCTTCGTGGGACTTCTTACCTTTATCGTAGGATGATAGAGACTCCATATCAGCAAAGTCTCCAATCTGTACGATTACGTCAGGGCGCTTGTCCGCAATATACTTCCCAATCCAAGTTAGATGCCTTGTTGGTACTCCATGCTTTGTCTGTACGTCCGGGATCACTAGATGTGTTTTGCTCATTATTCTAGCTCTTCCATATAGTCCGCAGATAGACCAAGGATCTGCCCTGCATTCAGAGCAAGATCAATTAGATCAATTGTAGCCCCCGTATCATCAGTACGGCAGACTGCAATGACCTCCTCTACAAACCTAATTAAATAGGCTGCATCTGTATCACTCAGGGTCATTCGGGATACTCTTCTTCTATAAGAAGGTCGATGTAGTGCTTGGCTTTTATCAAGTCTACTTTTCCTCCCTTGGCTTTGTGCCTACAAAGATATTTAATTGCATTTCCTACATGCCAGTCTAGTCTATTTTGATAGATGAATGTAGACGGTTGGATCTTCATTTGTCGGTAGTGGTCGCCAGAGATCTGGATTTCTGATGCCTTGGCCCTTGGGCTACAAGCCACTCGGAGGGGATCACTTTCAAATGGAAGGGTATGTTGTGCTGGTTCGCCCAATCACTGTACCTCGTATTGCTGTTTTTATTAATTTTATTGTCCTGCCCAAAGATGAGCCGGAGATCTAGACTCGGGTTCTGCTCCACAACTGCCGCCAACTTTGATCTGTCTTTAGCCGTGAGGCGACCCTTAACTTCAATCCTAATCCCAGAGGGAACCAAAAGGAAGTCCGGGGTGTAGGTTCTTTGTTGGTAAACGGTAGTATGGTCGCACTTCCCGCAGATTCCCATTGTGACTCGGGTACGGTATTTATATTTTTCTTTTTCGTACTCAAACTTTACCCCTGCAACTTCTAGTTGTCGCGCTATTCTTTCTTCAAACCCTGAGCGATACCTGTCACGCTGCTTCGGCATCCCTATCCCTCGAAACTATCTCTACTAGGTGCGCATGATCTTTGGTAGTCGTCCACGTAACGGGATGGTCCGCTCTCAGAATATATACAAGCTGTGCTGTCTCAATTAGACGAGTATACCAGTCATCTTTGAACGCCTCCTTATATCCTCGGACCACTTCTTCCATCATATCCTTAGGTGAGGGGCAGTTTGCCAAGGCTTTCATTGCCTTTGCCGGGCCGATACCCGGAATCCCCTGTACATTGTCCGTAGGATCACCTGCCATCAACTGCATATAGAACATCGTCTTGGCTTGCTTAGCACTTATAATGTACTCATCCTTGTTTACCCAATCATAATGATACCCGGGGATCTGATCTAAGTCCTTGTCCAAGGATACACAGATAGTACTGCTTGTAGAGTGGATACCAATTGCATCATCAGCCTCGATACCATCCGTAATCTTTGCACCATATCTTTCCATCAAGTACGTTTTGAGGGCCTCGTAGTGCGTCGGCTTTTGCTGGGCGTCCCGATTACCTTTGTACTTCTTGGTTGTCCATAGGCGGTCTCGGAAGTTAGTATGGCCCGAAATAAATATTTCAATATCTGAGCCGTACCTCTCCTGCAACTCATGTAAAGTATTGTTGATAATCTGGTATCCGTGCTCAACAGGTTCTAGCTCCTTGCGAGCCCAGACTACACCAGATACACCGATCACCCCCGTCAAAGCATTTTTTAGCCACGAGTCTGCTTCCTTTTTGCCGTCATACTTGTGAAATTCAGAATAGCCCGATGGATTGATTACTTCTACAAGATACTTAGACTTTTCAATAGCAAAGCCTGTCCTGTAAAGAATTAGATCACCATCTACCAACGCCTTCATACCCATACTAAATCATCTCCTCATAAACTAGCGTAGGCCGAGGTGCTCAACTGCGCAAGTGAAGCTGCGTTACATTCGGCGCATGGGTGGGTGCTCGCTGCTCCTTGAGCCTGCGCTCAATCTCTGGAATCCAGTCACGCCACGTCAGCTCAGTGTTGCATGCAAACTCTACTACGCCGTATTTACGGTTAATAATCTAAGACGACTCAAGGTCTCGGCTTGAGTTCCCAAAATAGCTCACAGTTAGGTTTGGCCTCGGCTCAACCATAGCTAGCCTTTGTTGCGCGCCGCGGCTCCTGGACACCATCGGCTACAAGTGAGATGATCGGAAGCGCCTCAGCTACTGGTCAGTCGCTGTCCGATGGCGAATGGCGCCGCAAGGTCAACGGCATCACCATCGTCGGGCCACTGGCTTTGGCTGCAGATGCTGGTGGACATGCTGGGGCTGGCAAGTGGGCCAGGGCGAAGAAGGCCAAGGGCAACAGCAAAGGAGGAGGGAAAAACCTCTGGCCATGGCGGCTCTGCGGCAGCAGCCCCTGGCAAAGGACAAGGTAAGGGCGAGGGCAGTGGACATTATAAGGGCAAAGGTGCTGATTCTGGTGGTGGCAAGGGGGGTAAGGATGCTCCCTGGTATAAGCCAGCCAGATCGGAACCTTGGGTCCTATGCCACTGTCCCAATTGTCCAGGCTTCGCTCATCGCGTTTCCTTCAAGTACGTCCACCAGACTGAGGATGGCTCCAAGTGCAAGGGCTGTGGCACCGACTGGGACTTCTCCCTCGCGGTGGCGGTGCAGCTTGGAGAGGTCCCTGGTTACAAAGCTTTGGACGACACGGAGGGCAGGCTGGTGGGGCCCTTTGCGCCCACAGTGGGCGCCAGCTCGCCTTTCAAGAAGGAGGTGCAGGTGGAGGCAAGCCTGGACAAGAACGAGGGCACTTT
>SXGQ01321408.1_pt1 | contig 48026 bp, 56 predicted proteins | sample 3178371 | NCBI WGS metagenome assembly SXGQ01 (sample SAMN11356859, study PRJNA531348) | freshwater metagenome | isolation source: freshwater sample F1-20 | place: China: Fuxian Lake, Yuxi | collected 2017-12-25 | reverse complement strand
GGAAGGGGGTTTGTAACTTTTGAGTCTATTTCTTTATCTTCTTTGGCTTCAAAGAACAATCCCTCACCATTTTCTTTGGCATAAATCCCCTCAACAGCCAAAATAGGTAAATATAAATTTTCAGGCTTGCCATTAAATCTTGCTGTGAAGGTAATTACTTCATCCCCCATTTGCAAATCTTTAATAGATTCAGGGCTTAAGTTAAGAAGAATTTTTCCGTCTTTAATAAAAGCTTTTGGTGCTAAGGTATTTTGATCTACTTTTATGAGTAAGAGTGGTGTGAATTGTTCAGCAACACACCACTCATAAATAGCCCTTACAAGGTAAGGTTTGGTCAAAGCTGATTTTGCCATTGATATTAAATTATTTTCTCATAGCTTTTTCTGATGGAGTCATCGCATCAGCATAAAGTGCTCTTGAAAATAATTTCTCTGCATATTTAAGTAACGGTGCTGCTTGATTTGGAAGCTCAATACCATAATGCCCCAAACGCCATAATAAAGGAGTAATTGCAACATCTAACATTGAAAATTCATCACTCAATAAATGTTGTTGTTTAGAAAAAATAGGAACAATTAAAAGTAAATTATCACGTACATGTTTTCTTGCAATTTCTTTAGCTGCTTCATCTGATGATTCTAAGGCTGGAATATAAACAAATAATTGTTTTTCAAAATCACTTAAAAATAAGCGTGCTCGCGCTCTCATGACAGGATCAGCTGGCATCAGCTGAGGATGGGGAAAACGCTCATCAATATATTCATTGATAATATTAGCATCTGTTAATATGAGATCTCTCTCAACTAACACTGGAACAGAATTGTGTGGACTTAATATAGCTAAATCTTCTGGTTTATTTGCTAAGTCAACATCAACAACTTCAAAGTCCATGCCTTTTTCAAATAAAACAATTCTGCAGCGATGGCTAAATGGATCGATCGATCCTGAATATAATTTCATCATAAATTATTTAATATCTTTCCAAAATTCTTTCTTAAGTTTCACCGCTAAAAATAACAACACCCCAAGAAATATCAGCACATAATACCCCATATTAAGTCTCTTGATCTTTGAGGGCTCAGACATATAGGCAAGGTAATTGACGAGATCTCCAACAAAAGTATCATATTCTTTGGCTGTAAGTGAACCTGGTTTGGTAAGCTCTAAGGTCTGACGCTCAGGATTCAACTTTTGATCACCTTGAAGCTTCCATAAGATATGGGGCATTGCAGTCTTTTCATAAACTGTATTATTCCACCCAGTGGGTCTTGACGGATCACGATAGTAACCTCGCAAATAACCATATACCCAATCAGCACCTCTTGCTCTAACCTCAACGGAAAGGTCAGGGGGCATTGCACCAAACCATGCTTTTGCATCTTTTTGCGTCATAGCAATTTTCATTGGTTCACCTACTTTTTCTGCTGTAAAAAGTAAGTTATCCTTGATCAAATTTTCTGACAATCCAATATCTGTCAATCGGTTATACCTCATATAATTTGCGCTGTGGCAATTTAAGCAGTAGTTAATAAAATTACGAGCGCCTCTTTGAAGAGAGGCATGATCATTAAGATCAATAGGTGCTTTATCTAATTTTATTACCTCATTCGAATGAACTGTAATTGAAAAAATAAAAGTAATTAAAAAAAGTAATTTAATTAGAAATTTCATTTATAAACTACTCTTGAGGGAACTGGTTTTGTTATATCTTTTCTGCTGTAGTATGGCATTAACACAAAAAACAAAAAATAAGTAACAGTAAAAATCCGAGCAACAACCGTCGCTTTATCAATTCCACCTATAAAAGGAATTGCATTTGAAAATTGACCCCAAACATTGGAGGGCTCGGTTCCCAAATATCCTAGCGTAAAAAAACTTACAACGAATAAGGCAATCCAGCTTTTAAATATATTACCCTTGTAACGAATCGATTTAACATTACTTTTATCTAGCCAAGGTAAAAATGCAAATACGAGAACTGCTAATCCCATAGCAGCTACACCGGGAAATTGCGAATTTAAGATAGGTGGCACAGCCCGGAGTATCGAATAGTAAGGGGTAAAATACCAAACAGGGGCGATGTGCGCTGGGGTTTTCAGTGGATCCGCAGGAATAAAATTATTTGCTTCTAAAAAGTATCCACCCATCTCAGGTAGATAAAAAATAATTGATGCGAATACAATTAAAAATACAGATAATCCAACAAGATCCTTTACAGTGTAATAAGGATGAAAAGCAATACCATCAAGGGGGATCCCTGTTTTTTTATCGAGATTTTTTTTAATTTCGATACCATCGGGATTGTTGGAACCAACCTCATGAAGAGCCACGAGATGAAAGAAAACTAAACCAACTAAAGCAAGAGGTAGTGCGATTACATGAAAAGCGAAGAATCGATTCAATGTTGCATCTGACACCAAATAATCACCCCTTACCCATTCGGAAAGATCTGGTCCAATAAAAGGTATTGTTGAAAATAGATTAATAATAACTTGTGCACCCCAATAGGACATTTGACCCCATGGCAAGAGGTAACCAAAGAAAGCTTCTGCCATAAGGATAAAAAATATTCCAACCCCGAAGAGAAATAATAATTCTCGAGGTGACTTGTATGACCCATAAATGAGGGCTCTAAACATATGGAGGTAGATCACAATAAAGAACATTGATGCTCCCGTGGAATGCATGTAACGGATAAGCCAACCATAAGGAACGTCCCGCATGATATATTCCACTGAGGCAAAAGCTAAATCAGCATCTGGCTTGTAATGCATAGTCAAAAGAAGTCCTGTAATTAATTGCACCACGAGAACAACAAGGGCTAATGCGCCAAAAAGGTACCAAAAATTAAAATTTTTAGGCGCATAATATTTTGTCATATGATTGGTGATCAATGATGACAAAGGAAATCTTTCGTCTATCCACGCCACAAATCCACTACTTGGATTTTTATTTTTTAATTCTGTTCTCATTTTTATAAGTCCCTTTAACCTGTATTATCCTCACCAATGAGGACTGTGTTGTCGTTTATGTATTTGTGTGGCGGAACTACGAGATTAATTGGCGCTGGGGATCCTTTAAAAACCCGACCAGCCAAATCAAATCTTGAGCCATGGCATGGACAGAAAAAGCCACCACTCCAATTTTCACCCATATCCCCTTTTGTCTGTAATTTTGCAGTTGGTGAACAGCCCAAATGCGTACAAATACCCACCAAGACTATAAGATTTGGTTTGATTGATCTAGTTGCATTTTTGCAATAACCTGGCTGCTGAGAAATGACATCAAGATTCGGATCAGCGAGAGAGGAATCATTTTTTTTGAGGCTGGCTAACATCGCCTCAGAGCGATTGATTATCCATACTGGTTGACCACGCCATTCAGCGGTCATCATTGCTTCCGCTTCAATCTTACTGACATCAACTTCAACTGGAGCTCCAGCTGCTTTTGCACGTTCGCTCGGGGTCATACTAGATAAAAAGGGGACCGCTATTGCTCCTGCACCAATCGCACCAGTCACAGTAGTAGCTGCAATTAAAAAACTTCTTTTCTTTTTATCTATTTTCTCGTCTTGATAATCTGCCATGATTGTGAGTACGTATGCTTTTATGAAATTACATTAATATGATTCAGAGAAATTAAATCTGCGAAAGTTGCAGCATTATACAAAATTTCATTCGAAATCTAAATAGCAACCGGAAGGGTAAATGAGAACTTATCAAGCCTTTAAGGAAATTTGTTTTGATAAAAACAAGCCCAATTCGTATAAAACCCACAGTGGAATAGCTAGGCAAAATTGTGAGATCACATCAGGTGGGGTCAAAATAGCACCAATAATAAATGCAACAACAATTATATAAGGCCTTGCCTGCTCGAGTGTTTTCACTTTTACCCATCCTAAAGTCACTAATATAAAAATAATCACAGGCACTTCGAATGCTAATCCAAATGAAATGAGCAAAGATAAAATAAGATCTAGATAATTTGAAATATCGATCATCAAAGTTACGTTAGAGGGTGTCATCAGGATAAAAAAATTAAATACAATAGGAAAAATTAAATAATAAGCAAAAGCCATCCCTATAAAAAATAATATAAACCCACTTGCAAATGACACTAAAACTAATTTTTTTTCTTTTTTATAAAGCCCAGGAGAAATAAAACGCCAAAATTGATAAAAAACAAAAGGGAGTGAGAGTAAAAAGGAAATGAAAGCTGTAATTTTTATTGGTACTACGAAAGTTGAAGTAAGGCCTGTACTTACCAATTTATTGCCATTAGTTAATTTATCAATAAGTGGGACCGAAAAAAAGTTATAAATATCTTCTGCATAAAAACTTAGGCATAGAAAAATGAAAATGAAACTAATCGCGCTCCTGAAAAGAGTATTTTTTAATTCAATGAGTTGCTGAATAAAGGGTTTAAATTGAGTCACCGAGATTTAATCGACTTTTTTTTAATTTCTCTCTGAATTTTTTGGAGCTCTTTAAACTTTTCTTCGCGCTCAATTTCTTCCTTAAGTTTACTTAAATAGTTTTGAGCTCTGCCAGTAATCTTTCCCAAGGCCGAAGCTACTTTCGGTAACTTTTCTGGGCCAATGACCATAAGTATCACAAAAAAAATTACTATTAGTTCTGAAAAAGAAATATCAAACATAAAACCTATTTTCCAACTCGATTTTTAGAAACCCTTCGACGTGATGTTTTAACTTTAGGTATTTTTTCATTTTTGGCTGCATCTTTAAAATTTTTAACGGCAGCGCCTAGATCGCTTCCAATATTTCTTAATTTTTTTGTACCAAATATTAAAAAAATAATTAATAAAACTATTAACCAGTGCGTGATACTTGAAAATCCCATGACAACTCCCCTATTAAATTTTTACTAGTTTTGAACTTCCACCGTAAACATGAAAGTGCATATGAAAAACCTCTTGACCCCCCTCAGCTCCTGAATTAATCATTATTCGAAAACCATTTAATCCTAACTCCTTTGCTAACTTGGGTGCTAATAAAAGCATATTGGCTATAGTTTCTTTATCAGTCTCGCTGCAAGCTATTAAATTTTCAATATGTTTTTTAGGGGTAATGAGAAAATGAACTTTATCAATAGGCTTAATATCATGAAAAGCAATTAATTCATCATTCTCAAATATTTTTTTACTAGGTATAGTCCCTTCAATTATTTCGCAAAAGATACATCTCATATTATTTATTTTTCAGAACTCGATTTTCTTTCTCATCAATACCTGAAATACCTTCTCTTCTGGAGAGTTCATTTAAAATATCGTCTACACTTAAATTTTTATGTGCCATCAAAACTAGGGTATGAAACCAAAGATCTGCAACTTCGTGGATAAGATCTTTATCATCTCCTTGACGAGCAGCAATAATTGTTTCAAAAGCTTCTTCATTTACTTTTTTTAAAATAGCTTCTAATCCATCACGATATAAAGAAGCAGTATATGATTTACTTGGGTCATCTTTTTTTCTGGCCTCAAGAGTTTCCGTGAGTTTTCTTAAAATAGCATTCATATTAATTATTTTTTATAAATATCTTTGGGTTCTTTTATGACTTTGTGATCAGTGACCCACATTCCTTTATCATCTAATTTTTGGTAGAAACAAGTTTCACGTCCAGTGTGGCAAGCTATAGTTTCAATTTGCTCAACTTTTAACAAGATAACGTCGCCATCACAATCAAGTCTTATTTCATGCACATTCTGTATATGTCCTGATTCCTCGCCTTTTTGCCAAATTTTTTTTCTAGATCTTGACCAATAAAAAGCTTTTTTATTTCTTATTGTGAGCTCTAATGCCTCTTCATTCACCCATGCAAACATAAGTACTTTATTTGTTTTATAGTCTTGAGCAATCACTGGCAAAAGCCCTTCATCATTCCATTTAATAAAATCAATCCAGCTCATTGTCGAATCTCGATATGATTAGATTTCATAAATGCTTTTGCTTCACTAATTTTATATTCTCCAAAATGAAATATGCTTGCAGCTAAAACTGCATCTGCTCCACCAATTTTAATACCATCTACCAAGTGCTGAAGATCACCAACACCTCCAGATGCAATAATCGGAACATCTACTTTATCAGATATCGCTTTAATCAATTCGAGATCAAAACCTTTTTTTGTTCCATCTCGATCCATACTTGTAATCAATAATTCGCCTGCGCCTAATGAGACCATTTTTTCTGCCCATTCAATTGCATTTAATCGAGTAGCATTTCTACCACCATGAGTAAAGACTTGCCAAAAAGATTTACTTCCCTCTAGAGTTAACTTGGCATCTATTGCAACCACAATGCACTGAGAGCCAAAACGAGATGAAGTTTGATAAATAATATCTGGATTAATAATTGCTGAAGTATTGATACTAACTTTGTCAGCACCTGCATTGAGTAAATTTCTTACATCTTCTACAGTTCTAACGCCGCCTCCTACAGTTAGAGGAATGAAAACCTCTTTTGCAACATTTTCAACGATGTGAAGTATTAAACCACGATTATCTGAACTTGCTGTGATATCTAGAAAAGTTAATTCATCAGCACCTTGCTCATTATATTTTTTTGCAACTTCAACAGGGTCCCCTGCATCCTTTAACTCCAAAAAATTAATGCCTTTAACAACTCTGCCATCAGTCACATCTAGACATGGAATAATTCTTTTGGCGAGTGACATTTATTTGCTAAGCTCATCTGCGAGTGCTTGTGCTAATTTAAAATCAAGCGTTCCCTCGTAAATGGCTCTTCCTGTGATTACACCGCTAACACCTGAATATGCTATTGAACATAAATTTTTAATATCATCTAGATTGGTAACTCCACCGCTGGCAATGACTGGAATAGTCAGTGCCTCAGCTAGTTTTTCAGTAGCCTCAATATTCAATCCACTTAACATGCCATCGCGTCCAATATCTGTATAAATGACAGCCTCAACACCATAACCCTCAAATTTTTTTGCGAGCTCAATCACATTGTGTCCAGTTAATTTGGTCCATCCATCAATGGCAACCTCCCCTTCCTTTGCATCAAGCCCCACAATAATTTGCCCAGGAAATGCATAACAAGCCTCATGGAGGAAACCGGGATTTTTGACTGCAGCTGTTCCTATGATGACAAAGTCCACTCCGTTATTAAGATATTTTTCAACTGTATCGAGATTACGAATGCCCCCGCCTAATTGAATTGGAATTGCGCCATCAACTTCTTTTACAATAGCTTTTACTGCGGATTCATTAACTGGTTTGCCTGCAAAAGCTCCATTTAAATCAACTAAATGTAATCTTCGACCTCCCAAATTCACCCATTGCTTTGCTACCTCTCCAGGATTTTCAGAAAAGATTGTTGATTCTTCCATCAAGCCTTGTTTGAGCCTAACGCACTTACCATCTTTTAAATCAATTGCTGGAATGATTAACATAAACTTAAGACTATATCGACCATTGAATAAAGTTTTTTATGAGTTCTAAACCCGCCAACGAACTTTTTTCAGGATGAAATTGCACTGCAAAAATATTGTCTTTAGCAATGGCACAACAAAATTTTTGCGCATATGATGTTTCAGCTGACACAATACTTTTGTCTTGGGATTCTAAATAATAACTATGGACAAAATAAAATCGATCGTTATCACTTATGTTTTGCCATAAAGGATGTTTGTTAGTCTGTGATACTTCGTTCCACCCCATGTGTGGAATTTTTAACTTATGGCCACTTTCATCTAAACTATTCTGATTATTAAATCTTTTAATGGTCCCACTTAGCAGACCAAGACCATCTACATTTCCTTCTTCGCTTTTATCAAATAGCATTTGCAAACCAATACATATTCCTAAAAAAGGCTTTGTTTTTGCAGCATCAATAACAGAGGATCTTAAATTTCTCTCATCAAGCTCTCGGATACAGTCGGGCATAGCACCTTGACCAGGGAAAACTACACGATGTGCTTTTTTAATATCGGCAGGATTACTTGTAACTTTAATATCAGCTTCGGGCGAGACTTGTTTAAAGGCATTAAATACTGACTTTAAATTTCCCATTCCATAATCAATGATTGCAATCATTATTATTTTGATGAAGAGGGTTTATAGGCTACCTTTGGTTGAGGGAGTTATACCAGAAATTTTCGGATCAATGCATACGGCCATTTTAAGGGCTCTTCCAAAAGCCTTATATATTGTTTCTGCCTGGTGGTGAGAATTATCACCTTTAAGATTGTCGATATGCATAGTAATATTTGCATGATTTACGAATCCTTGAAAAAATTCGTGTATTAAATCAACATCAAATTCACCTATAGCAGCCCTTTTAAATTCAACATTAAATTCAAGTCCTGGTCTACCAGAGATATCAAGTACCACTCTAGATAATGCCTCGTCAAGAGGAATAATGGCATTCCCATATCTGTTGATACCTTTTTTCTCTCCGATGGCTTTATTAAAAGCCTGGCCGAGAACTATACCAACATCCTCAACAGTATGATGCGCATCAATGTGAAGATCTCCTTTGGCTGTAACTTCCAAATCGAACATTCCATGACGTGCAACCTGATCTAACATATGATCTAAGAAACCAATGCCTGTGTTGAGTTTTGCACTCCCCTGACCATCAAGGTTAATACTTACCTCAATTTTAGTTTCATTTGTATTTCTTGAAACAGATGCTGACCTTGTCATATTTTTTTACTTAAGTTAATAAAGATATTTTAACTCATTAAAAATGTAATTAACATCAATTATTTCATGTGCTTAGAATGAGCTTTAAAGTTTCTAGTACCAGATCCATTTCCTTGTCCGAACCAATTGTAAATCGAACATAAGAAGAAATTCGTATCGGATTATCAAAACGTCTTACAACAATTCCATGATCTCTTAATTTATTTACAATCATTTTTCCGTCAACAGAAGTATGCTTAGCAAAAACGAAATTAGCGCCAGAAGGGAGAACTGAAAAATTAAGGGTACACAATTTTTCTGTAAAATTTAATTTCGTATGAATAACTTTTTGACAAGTATTTTTAAAATACAAATCATCTTTAAAAGATTCAATCCCTGCGATTAGCCCTAATCGATCTACCGGATAGGAATTAAAGCTATCTTTTACTCTAATTAAAGCTTCAATAAGATCTGGATGGCCTATGGCATAACCGAGCCTTAGTCCTGCCAATGACCTTGATTTAGAAAATGAATGTGTAACAAGTAAATTATTATATTTTTCTATCAAACAAATCACAGATTCTGTCCCAAAATCAACATACGCTTCGTCTACGATCACGACAGAATCATTATTTTTTTCAAGGAACGCTTCGATGAGTTTCAAGCTTAGAGGAATACCGGTTGGTGCATTAGGATTTGGGAAAATGATACCTCCATTAGGAATTAAATAATCATTTAATAAAATCTCAAATGAATCACTAAGAGGTATAGTTTTAAAGTCAATATCAAAAAGTTTGCAATATACGGGATAAAAACTATAAGTAATATCAGGAAACAAAATGGGCTGGTTATGTTTTAAAAGTGCCTGAAAAGCAATTGCCAAAACTTCATCCGAACCATTTCCTATAAAAATATGATTGGATTTAATTTTAAAATACTTAGCAATAGATTCCTTAAGTTCTTGCGAATTGGGGTCTGGGTAGAGTCTTAAAGTATCATTTGTATATTTTTGAACTGCAGCAATAACCTTTGGACCGGGTCCATAGGGATTCTCGTTGGTATTTAACTTAATAAGATTATTACTCTTAGGTTGTTCTCCTGGAGTATATGGGGTTAAGCCATGAACAACCTTACTCCAAAATTTACTCATTATCTATACGATATTCTGCAGATTTCGCGTGTGCCTGCAGCCCTTCACCATATGCCAAGATCGAAGCAATTTTTCCAAGCTTACGAGCGCCCTGATTAGATAATTTTATTAAACTTGAGCGCTTTTGAAAGTCATAAACTCCAAGGGGTGAAGAAAATCTTGCTGTTCTTGATGTAGGCAACACATGATTTGGTCCAGCACAATAGTCTCCTACGGCTTCACATGTATTTCTTCCCATAAAAATCGCACCTGCATGTTTTATACTATTCACCAGCGTATCTGGGTCATCTACTGAAAGCTCTAAATGTTCGGGTGAAATAAAGTTTGAAATCTCTGCTGCTTCTTCTAAATTTTTTACTTTAATCATTGCACCTCTATTGATTAAAGAATTCTCAATAATTTTTTTTCTTGACATACTTCCAATCAATTTATTAATACTTTCTTGAACTTGATCTAAAAATATATCACTTGGGCTAATCAAAATTGATTGTGCGAGTTCATCATGCTCAGCTTGAGAAAACATATCCATAGCAATCCAATCTGGATTCGATTTTTCATCAGCAATAATAAGTATTTCTGAAGGACCTGCCACATTATCAATACCAACTAGGCCAAATACCCTTCTTTTAGCTTCTGCGACATAAGCATTTCCTGGACCAACAATCTTATCTACCTGAGGAATAGTTTGAGTGCCGTAAGCAAGAGCGCCTATTGCTTGAGCACCGCCGATTGCAAATACACGATCAACTTTAACAAGAGCTATTGCTGCTAAAACTAATTGGTTTCTTTCTCCGTGAGGTGATGGGACCACCATAATAATTTCTTTAACGCCTGCCACTTTTGCTGGAATTGCATTCATTAATACCGAAGATGGATACGCTGCTTTTCCTCCAGGCACATATAAACCTACTCGATCTAATGAAGTCACTTTTTGACCAAGTAAGGTTTGATCATTTTCGATATAACTCCAAGAACTCATTAACTGTTTATTGTGATAATCAAAAACTCTATTAGCAGCTTCTTCAAGGGCTTCTCTTGACGCTTTTGACAGATTATTCATAGCTAAATTTAATTCTTCTTTGGAAATTTCGGCTTCTTCCATGCGAGAAAAATCTACATGATCAAATTTCTTTGTATATTCAATCACGGCTTTATCGCCTCTTTTTTTTACATCAATTAAGATTTCGGCGACTGTCTTTTCAATTTGGGTATTTCCCTCGGTCTCAAAAAAAATGAGTTGTCTTAACTCATCTTGAAAGTTCTGGTCTTGCGAATTTAATTTTTTAATTTGAATCATCTCTACGATTACACTTTAAGGGCTTTTTCAAACTGACTTAAAATAGGCTGTAAGAATTCTCTTTTTAATTTTAAAGACGCTTGATTTATGATTAATCGTGAACTGATATCACAAATTTCCTCAACTGCAATCAGATTATTAGCTTGCAGAGTTTTACCTGTACTGACTAGATCTACAATCACATCTGAAAGGCCTACAAGAGGGGCTAGTTCCATTGAACCATATAGCTTAATTAAATCAATATGCATACCTTTTTTTGCAAAGTGCTCTTTAGCTACCTTTACATATTTTGTCGCCACCTTAAGGCGAATACCCTTTTTAATAGCATCTTTATAATCAAAATCTTGCTTCGCTGCTACTATCATTTTACAACGGCCAATATTAAGATCGATAGGCTGATAAAGCCCCTCCCCTTTATACTCATCAAGAATATCTTTACCAGCAATACCAATATCCGCTGCGCCATACTCAACATAAGTTGGAACATCCGTTGGTCTAACTATAATAAGTTTTATGTCTTTTTGATTAGTATCTAAAATAAGTTTTCTTGATGTATCAGGATCCTCGTTACAAACAATACCAATTTTTTCTAAAAGTGGGATGAGTTGCTCAAAGATTCTTCCTTTAGATAAAGCTATTGTAATTTTCATCTTAATGAATCCGTTTAATATCGGCACCTAATTGATTTAATTTATCCTCTAATTTTTCATAACCACGATCAAGATGATAAATACGCTCAATAGTAGTTTGTCCTCTTGCTGCCAAACTTGCAATAACGAGACTTGCAGAAGCTCTTAAATCTGTTGCCATAACACTAGCTCCCTCTAAATATTCCTTACCTTTAATAATCGCTGTATTGCCTCTAATATCAATTTCTGCTCCCATCCGAGTGAGCTCTTGAACATGCATAAAACGATTTTCAAATATCGTTTCGGTGATTTCTGATATACCTTCTGCAATAGTATTCAATGCCATCATTTGTGCTTGCATATCTGTTGGAAATGCTGGATAAGGGGCAGTTCTTATACTTACTGCCTTTAATTTTCCATCGCTTCTAATACGAATCGAATTTTTATGCGATTCAATTTTAACGCCAGTTTCTGTCAATTTTTGAATAATTGCATCTAAATATTTAAACTGCACATTTTTTAAAAGGACTTCACCACCTGTCATGGCAGTTGCAGCTAAATATGTCCCTGCTTCAATTCTATCAAATATAATATCGTGACTTGCTTTATGAAGTGAATCCACGCCTTCAATTGTAATTACATCTGTACCTAGCCCTTTAATCTTGGCACCCATTTTATTTAAACACTTACCAAGATCTACAACTTCAGGTTCTTTGGCAGCATTTTCCAAAACAGTTATTCCCTCAGCTAGTGAAGCAGCCATCATTAGATTCTCAGTGCCTGTAACAGTGACTATATCCATATAAAATTTACAGCCTTGTAACTTTGATTTTGGTAAGTGCTTTGTCGAAGCCTCAATATAGCCATTATGAATATCTATTTTCGCACTCATCGCTTGAAGTCCTTTAATATGAATATCCACAGGTCTTGATCCAATGGCACAACCTCCTGGTAAAGAAACTTGAGCCTCCCCGAATCTTGCAAGCAAAGGACCCAAAACAAGAATCGAAGCACGCATTGTTTTTACACGTTCATATGGTACATTTTTATTAATAATTTTTTTTGCGGTTAACTGAGTCGAATCATTTTCAAACTGAATATCTACCCCCATATATGTTAATAAAGATTTAGTTGTGTTCACATCTTGAAGATGAGGAACGTGAGTTAATAACAATGTATCTTCAGTAAGGAGGGAAGCAATAAGGATAGGAAGTGCTGCATTTTTAGCACCAGATATTTCAAGTTCGCCGTGAAGGGCATTTTGTCCATGAATAATTAACTTATCCAAGTTATGGATTAGCCTTTAATAGCTTTGCTAATTCTCCAGTCTCATACATTTCTTTAATGATATCTGCACCGCCCACGAATTCTCCATGTATATATAGCTGCGGGATAGTTGGCCAATTAGCAAATACTTTTATTCCTTCTCTTATTTCAGGATCTTGTAACACATCAATAGCATGAAAATCAGCATCACATGCATCTAAAATTTTCGTTGCTAAGCTCGAAAATCCGCACTGGGGAAATTTCGGGCTCCCTTTCATATATAAAACTACATTATGTTCATGAATTGTTTTTTGAATCTCTTCTTGTGCATTCATCCCTTCCTCCTCAATATTTAGTTTTTTAATTGGTTCCATTCATTAAGATTATAAGTCTTAAGAGATAATGCATGAATTTCAGTTTTCATCTTGTCTCCTAGGGCATTAAATACCATTTGATGTTGTTTGACTCGATTTAATCCCTCAAACAAGCTACTTACTATAGTGCCTTCAAAGTGAGTACCATCCTCACCTAAAATATCAATAAACTCACATTCAAGTTTTTCAAGAATTGATTGTTTAATATCGTCAGCGGTCATTTCTTAACTTCTTAATTTATAGCCAGATTTTAACATTCCTAAGGTAATGAAAGCTAACACAACAAAAAAGACCATGACGACAAAAAAGCTCAATAACGGCGCCACATCCGATTGGCCAAAGAAACCATATCGAAAGCCATCAATCATATAAAAGAAAGGATTGAGCTGAGACACTTTTTGCCAAAAAGGCGGCAGTGAATGAATTGAATAAAATACTCCTGAAAGAAAAGATAAGGGCACAATGACAAAGTTTTGGAAAGCTGCCATCTGATCAAATCGATTAGCCCATATTCCTGCAATAATACCAAAGGTTCCAAGTAAGGCCCCTCCAATAATAGCGAATCCAAAAATAATCCAGGGATGCAACAAAGGTAAATCTACATATAAAAGAGCCAATAAATAAATACAAGCACCTACAAAAATACCTCTCACAATTGAAGCGATTAAGAAAGCTAAAAAAAATTGTAGGTAGGTAAGAGGTGTTAATAGAATAAATATAATATTCCCCATCACTTTTGATTGAATTAGACTTGATGAACTATTTGCAAAAGAATTTTGCAATAAAGACATCATGATTAGGCCAGGAATGAGAAAAGCTGTATATTCAACATTATCATAGACTTTGACATGATTTGCTAAAACATGAGAAAAAATAAGTAGGTAAAGCACTGCGGTGATAACCGGTGCTGCCACTGTTTGAAAAACTACACGCCAAAATCGTAATAGCTCTTTCTTAAGAAGCGTCCATGTGCCTATAAACTCAGCCTTAAGATTTTTCATTTTTTGCTTCCAGTAAGCTTCAAGAAAGCATTCTCTAAATCTGAATTAATAAGCTCCATATCTAGTATATTAATTTTTGTTTTTTTTAATTCACTTATAATGAATTCTACTTCCCCGATCTCTTTGATAAGAAAACTGATCGAATCATGGCCTTTAAATTGTATAAACTTTTGAATACTTGCAGGAATTTTTTTACCTTTTAAGTTTACGCGGAAATTTAGATTTTTTACTGCGAAACGCTTTAATAAATTTCTTGTTTTATCTAATGCAACAATCTTACCCTGATCCATCATAGCTACCCGATTACAAAGCATCTCAGCCTCTTCTAAGTAATGCGTTGTGAGAACAATCGTATAACCTTTTTGATTAAGTTTTTTAATAAATTGCCAAAGTCTTTTTCTAAGCTCTACATCAACACCTGCCGTCGGCTCATCTAAAACAATCACTGGAGGTTTATGCACAAGCGCTTGTGCAATTAATGCTCTCCTTTTCATGCCCCCAGAGAGCATTCTCATATTTGTATAAGCCTTATCTTGTAAATCAAGGCTGTCTATAACTTCATCAACCCAGTCATCATTTTCTCGACCCTTACCAAAATAGCCTGCCTGAAATCGAAGCATCTCACGAACATTAAAAAAAGGATCGAATACTAACTCTTGTGGGACGATACCAAGTAATCTCCTCGCCTTTTGATAATCTTGAATTACGTCATGTCCCATGACTTTAATGGAGCCTGAACAAGGTTTAACAAGGCCTGCAAGAATATTAATAAGAGTTGATTTGCCAGCCCCGTTTGGGCCCAAAAGCCCAAAAAACTCACCTTCTTGAATAGTAAAATCAATATCTTTTAATACTTGTAATTTACCAAAACTTTTATTAACTTTGTTAAATACGATTGCTTTTTTCATTTAGATGAATATAGGAGGTTTATTGAATAAAACTTAAGAATACAAACTTAATGAAGGGAAGATACTAAGTCTTCCACCCCATATAATTTCGCGAGACTATTTAAATTTTTTGGCAAGTTCTTAAAAGTAAATTGTGATTGTATTTTTTTTGCTTGTCTTTTTAATTCAAAAATTAAACTTAAAGTTGATGTATCTATCGAGGTTACTTTTGAAAAGTTAATGACTATTTTTTTTTCAATTTTTTCTCTATTAATTAAATCAATAATCATAGGAATCTTAGTAATCGTAAGATCACCGCTCAAATACCATTGATTTTTGTCAAAAATGATCATTTACTGGATAAAGTCTTGTCAAAGTTAGCATTCTTTTCAGCCAGTTTTGTTATAAGAGATGCCATACCATTTTGTCTAATTTCATTACCAAATTGCCCTCGATAATTTGTAACTAAACTTACCCCCTCAATAATTATATCGAATACTTTCCACGAGGCACCATCTTTTACAAGCAAATAATCAACTGCCAGAGGTGGTGCCCCTGGCTGTATAATTTCCGTCTTAACCAGCACTTCTTCATCTGTAGGTTCAAATCTAGATGGCTTATAGTTGAGCGATTGGTCTTTATACTTTACTAACGCAGCACCATAAGTCTTAGCAACCATCTTTCTAAATTCTTTTTTAAATGCTTCTTGTTCTTCTTTTGTTGCCGCAGACCAGGCTCTTCCTAACACAAGTCTAGAAATTCGATCAAAATCGAAATATGGTAGTATTTTTTCTTCAGCAATTTTGAAAGCTTTTTCTTTATGGCCTGATTTTAAATCTTTATCTGTTTTTAAAATTTCAAAAATTTCATCGGCGGTTTTTTTAATAAAAAGATCAGGGGCCTCTGCAGCAAAAATATTTACTGACATTATTAGGCCTAAAACTATTAAAAAAAACTTTTTCATAATCTTCTTAATCTCAATAAAAATTTAAATTATTTATTTGATGCTTCAGATGCCTTATTAAATAAAAACTGACTAATAAGTTTTTCTAGTACCACCGCATCTTGAGTCTTGCTAATACGATCACCTTCTTTTAAAAAATTATCATCGCCCCCAGCTTCAAGGCTAATATATTGTTCACCGAGCAAACCAGACGTATAAATATTCGCGAAAGTGTCTTTTGGAAATGAATACCTTTTATCTATTCTTAGAGTAACCACAGCTTGATAGGTTTTAGTATCGAATTTGATATTATCAATGCGGCCGACAACGACCCCTGAGCTCTTGATTGGTGCTCGGGCTTTGAGCCCTCCGATATTTTCGTAATTTGCAGTAACAGAATAAGTTTCGCCTAGGGTATTACTTGTTAGATTACCAACTTTCATAGCCAAGGTCATAAGTGCCGCAATGCCAATCGCTACAAAAAACCCTACCCATAAATCTAATGTCGTTTTATCCATAAAATTAGTCCAATCCTAAATTAATGCGCAATCATAAACGAAGTTAAAATAAAATCTAAGCCTAAAACAGTCAGTGAAGAAGTCACAACAGTTCTTGTAGTAGCTCGACTCACACCCTCTGCAGTTGGTGGGGCATCGTAACCCTCATAAAGAGCAATAATAGTGCACGCTATTCCAAAAACAAAACTTTTGATTAAGCCATTAATAATATCAAATCTAAAATCAATATTTGAATTCATTTGGGACCAAAATGCTCCATGATCGACACCAATAATTGGCACTGCAACTAAATAACCTCCCATCACACCCACCAATGAAAAAATGGAAGCTAATATGGGCATTGAAATAACACCAGCCCAAAATCTGGGGCCAATTATTCTAGCAATCGGACTAACAGCCATCATTTCCATAGCAGATAATTGCTCTGTGGCTTTCATTAATCCAATCTCAGCAGTGATTGCGGTCCCAGCTCTTCCCGCAAATAAAAGCGCGGTTACAACAGGGCCTAGTTCTCTCAAAAGTGCCAAAGCCACCAAAACACCAATTGATTCTGAAGATCCATATTTTTGTAATGTGTAATATCCTTGCAAACCAAGGACCATTCCAACAAAGAAAGCAGAAACAACAATAATGATTAAAGACATTACGCCGGTGAAATAAATTTCACGAATGGTCAAATGAATACGTTTAAAACTTTCCCCTGAATAAATTAAGGTTAATAAGAATAATCTGGAAGCAGAACCTAATCGCCAGATTCTTGAAGTTATCTGAGCACCAATGTTACTTAAAATTTTAAAAAAAGAATCCAAGAATTAAACTAACTCGTAAATATCTTTTTTATAGCTTGGGGCATTGTAATGAAATGGAACAGGTCCATCTTTCTCGCCATGAACAAATTGATGCACAAAAGGAAGTTTTGATTTTGATAGGTCCTTCGGCGTCCCTTCTACTGCGACTATTCCATCAGCAACAAAATAAATATAGTCTGCAAAAGAAAAAGCTTCCTTTACATCGTGGGTAACGATAATTGAAGTAGCTTCCAGGGCATCATTAAGTGTTCTTATGAGATCGCAAATTACAGCCATAGAAATAGGATCTAATCCTGCAAAAGGTTCATCATACATAATAATATTAGGGTCTAATGCAATGGCTCTTGCAAGTGCCACACGTCGCGCCATGCCTCCCGATAACTCTGTAGACATCAGTTTATGAGCGCCTCTTAAGCCAACAGCATTAAGTTTCATAAGCACTAAATCCCGAATCATGCTTTCCGGTAATTTTGTATGTTCTCGCATTGGAAATGCAACATTATCAAATACAGATAAATCAGTGAAAAGTGCCCCATGCTGAAAAAGCATACCCATTTTTCTTCGTAATTCATAAATACTCTGTCTATCTTGTTTATGAACAATCTTGCCATCCACATTTACTTGACCTGCTTTAGGTTTAATTTGACCACCTATCAATCGAAGAATTGTAGTTTTTCCACAACCACTTCCGCCCATAATAGCTGTGACTTTGCCTCGAGGGAAAACCATATTAATATCTTTATGAAGCAAACGATTGCCATAGCCAAAAGAGAGATTTCTAATTTCGACTATATTTTTTTTAATCATCTTGGAATGAAATTTCAAATTTCTAATCTAGATGAGATTATAACTGACCGTAAGAGTGGAGTCCTGATAAAAACATGTTGACACCTAAAAAAGCAAAAGTAGTGACAACTAGCCCGATTAATGCCCACCAAGCTAAAATAGTTCCCCTTAAGCCTTTAACAATTCTGTAATGAAGCCATGCTGCGTAGTTGAGCCAAACAATTAAAGCCCATGTTTCTTTTGGATCCCACGACCAATAACCCCCCCATGCCTCTGCAGCCCAGATAGCCCCTAAAACAGTGGCGATTGTGAAGAAAATAAACCCGAACGCAATAGATTTATAAATAAGATCATCTAAAACATCTAATTTTGGTAGATATGAGCTAAGTATTTTATTTGTCGAGAATAAATATGCGACAGCTATCATAGCCGCGAAAGCAAATGCTCCATAACCTAGAAAATTTGCAGGGACGTGTATTTTCATCCAATATGATTGAAGAGCAGGCACTAATGGTTCGATTCCATCAGCATTTCTATCAAACGTATACCATAGGATAAACCCCACTGCAGCATTAATGATAATTAATACAAAAGCACCTAATTTTTTTGTATTGAATTTTTCTTCGTAAAAGAGGTAAATCAGTGATGTAATCAAACAAAATAAAATGAAAACCTCATACAAATTACTGATTGGGATGTGTCCAATATCAAGGCCTAATAAATAAGACTCGTACCACCTTACAAGTAACCCAATAAATCCAAATACCACAGCTGAAGACGTAAAAGAAGATGCAAAATTATCAATCAAGCCACTTTTGGTGAGTAATCCAAGCCAGTAAAGGAAGAGAGAAAGGATAAATAATACGTTCATCCACATGATGGCTGACTGACTAGCAATGAAATATTTCAAAAAGAAGATTTCTTGATTATTGGTAAGTACCCCCTTATAAAGCCCTATCGCCAGAAGACTGAAGACAAGAGCTAAAATCATAATTTTCTTAATGTGATGCCAACTCCAACCAAGCCAGCTAAAAAATCCAACACTTCCAACCAGAATGATCATCTCGTAAACATCCATAAAGGTATGAAATGCTTTGAGCGCATAAAAGGCTCCTCCAGAGAGGAATAGGAGAAATAAAATATTCAAAGTTTGAATTGTCCCTTTGGGGGACCGTCTTAACTGATTCAACATAATTTGCCCATAACTAAATGATCTCCTGCATTTCTTTTGTTAGTTTTTCGAAATCTCTATCAAAATCAACATTCTTGCGGTTTGAACTATAAGCAAGTATGACCCTGCCTTTCGACTTGATAAGCAGCCATAACTTTCTTTCATGCAAATAAATCATGGCAAAAATACCCAAAATTAGACTTAAGGAACCTAGATAAACCCAAAACTGCCCAGGTGCTTTTGTGAGTTGGAGTCCACTTGCCTCAATTTGTTCATAGCTCGTTAAATCAAAATAATAGGGTGTTCCATAAAAAAACATATCGCTATAGGCATTCAAGGCATCTTGAATAAATAAGATTTGTGATTGATCGAGTTCCTTATTCAATAAATTAACTTGTTTTTTATAAAGTTCACTTGAGGCAATATCAATAATTTTTAAATAAGCCTGAACAGCCTTTTCTTTCTCAATGGCAGGAATGTTATTGTCAATATTTTCAGCAAGTTTGGAAAACCCACCTGCAGAAAATAAGGTCATAAGTTTATTAACACTATCCTCAAACGGACCCTTGAGATCTTTATTCTTGTTTATAGTTGCAGATTGATCTGCAATTTTTCTTGCAACATCTTCAACCAATGATTTATTCTGCAGCGCATCCTTGAATAATAGAAACTCATCTAATGAGCTATTTGAATCTGCAGGAATTTTTAAATATCTAAAATCTTGTTGGGGTGTTTCTCTAACTCCACTCACAAAAAATAATCTTCCATCAATCTGAATAGGATACTGGTACGTTATAAATTCTCGAGCTTGTCCAGAATTATTTCTAACTTTATAAGTAACACTTGGACCTACATTTGTAGATTTTTCTTTTTCTCCCTCTTTTAGTTTTAAAACATTAAATTTTTTAAAATCATTGAATTCGAAGGTTAATTGATCATTACCTAATTTAACTTTTTCAAAAATCTTCCCCTGAATTTTTTGGGGTGGACTGGACTGAAATAAACTTCTCAATTTTGCATTGAGTGTAGTACCTCCATCCTGAAAATCTGATTGATAGATTGCTATACCTTTGTATGTGAGTGGCCGATTTACACTAATAGTTTTTTTTACTTCATTAGGTAATTCTGGATCAGAGATGATTAAATCACTTTCAAATGATTTTGGCATTCCAGTTGAGTAATGGTTAATTCTAAAATCTTTTAAAGTAATTTTAAAAGGAAGATCTTGGACAAGATATCCATCTTTGACTCTTACAAATGCAACATTACCTGACGATCCCTCTGCGAGAGTCATATTAGCTCTAAATGAAGGATTATTTATACTTAATCGACTTTCTTCTGGCACCTTTGAAGCTGGTATATCTAATGTTTCAATTTTTTTATACCCTAATAATTCTTGGGTTTTAAAGATTAAATTTCCATCCATTAATCCCCCCAAACAGATTACTACCACCCCAATGTGCGTAAAGATATAGCCAAGTGGTTGATAATTCCCTTTTTTAGCAACAATGAGAAGATCTCCATTATCTTTGGGTTTTTCTCTTACTCTAAATTTACTTTGTTTTAAATAATTTAGAACTTTTGTGAGATTCACATCACTTTTATTCTCCAAAACGAGGTGGTGAGAGAATGATAAAAGTGATTTTTCTTCTAGGCTGTCTTTGAAATCAAAAAAATCTCTAAGAATTGATGGACTATTCTTTGAGATACAGAGTGTTGTAGAAAGGACTAAGAAAAGTAAAATGGTTAAGAACCAGATGTTGTGATAAATATCGTATAAGCCAATATTTTGGAAGTATTCAAACCAAAATTGGCCGAATTTTATAATATAGCTCTCGTACGATTCGTTTTGCTTAAGTATTGTTCCTATAATGGATGCAATGCCAAGAAAAACAAGCATGGAAATTGCAAAGTTCATAGAACTTAACAATTGATGAAGTCTTCTCGGATTTAATGTGGTATTTTTCACAGGTATTCGGCAATAAATAAAAGGAAATTTGACCGCTGAGGCTCTAAGTTAGTTGCAGTGATTAAATAAGCTGTGAATTGTAAAGAATTATCTTAATCCTTGAATATAATCGGCTACCGCTCCCATTTCTTGTTCAGTTAATTTAGCAGCTATGGTTCGCATGACCTTACTTTCATCGTTAGCACGGGCACCAAGTCTAAACTGATTTAGTTGATTTAGAATATATTCAGTATGTTGGCCTCCTAAACGAGGATATTTAACTGGGAGACCGTCCCCGGTAGGGCCATGGCAAGATGCGCATGCCGGAACACCGTTGGCACGGATGCCTGCCCGATATATTTTTTCTCCAAGAGATCCAGATCCATTAGTTTTTGCTTGTCCAAGATTAAGTTTTTGATTGGAAAAGTATTCCGCCACAGCATGCATATCTGTGTCTGCAAGCATTGCTGCCATCCCAGCCATTATAGCGTTTGCTCGTTCACCAGACTTGTAATTATTTAGTTGTTTATAAATATACTCTGAATGTTGTCCTGCTAATTTTGGATTAGCAGTCAATACACTGTTTCCATCAATTCCATGGCATGCAGCACATACATTAGTAACAACTTGCGGAAGATTTTTAAGCTCATTAGTTGCTGCAACTGAAATGCTCGAAATTAAAAAAAATATTATGAAAATAAAAAAAGTATTTCTACCGCTCATTACACAAAGCTCCAAATATTAAAGAATGTACCTGTCACATTTTATCTAAAATTCTAATCTCGTGATAGCATTTTGATTGGATTAAAAGGTTTATAAAGTCTATGGCTATTTTTAAAAATGCATCATATTATTTATCTGCACACCATCTAAGTGATTTACCTCCCCCTAATGGTATGGAGATTGCCTTTGCTGGAAGATCAAATGCAGGTAAATCAAGTGCTATCAATACGCTTGCAAATCATAATCGACTTGCCTTTGTGAGTAAGCAGCCAGGGCGTACACAACTTATTAATTTTTTTTCTCTTGGCGAGAATCGTTTTCTAGTAGATTTGCCAGGTTATGGTTATGCAAAAGTTCCTCAAACCATTAAGGATCATTGGCAAAAAACTTTAGCCACTTATCTGTCTGAACGTTCTAGTCTTTTTGGCCTTGTTTTAATTATGGACATAAGACACCCACTCACTCCTCTTGATCAACAAATGCTAGAGTGGTTCTCGCTGGCTAAAAAACCTATTCATATTTTACTAACTAAAGCTGACAAGCTTTCTCGAGAATCTTCCTATAAAGTACTGAAATTGGTACAAGAAGAAATCAATTCAAGATGGGGTTCTGATCTTGGAATTGAATGTTCAGTTCAACTTTTTTCTAGCTTAAAAAAACAAGGGACAGATGAAGCAGAAAAAATTATTGGAAAATGGTTAAATACGAGAATAGATAATATTCCAAACCTTATAACCTAGCTTAATTCCTCGATTTTCGTATTTTGTAAAAGGACGACATTCAGTTTTTTTTAAAAAATCATCTGACGACTTTTGCAATAATTCTTCTTTACACAAAAGATCAATGATCCATAAAGCATACTCTTCCCAATCTGTTGCAATATGTAAATAACCTGATTTTTTAATTTTCTTTGCAATAAGCTCTAGAAGTGTTGATTGTATGAGCCTTCTTTTATGATGTCTTTTTTTTGGCCACGGATCAGGGAAAAAAATATGCATACCATTTAAGGAGTGATTTTTAACCATTGAATTAAGAACCTCTACTGCATCATGTTGAATTATTTTTAAATTTGAAATATTGCTTTCATGAATTAATTTAATCAAATTACCTACACCTGGGGAGTAAACTTCAATTGCAATATAGTTTTTATCCAAATTTGACTTTGCAATCTCTGCGGTTGAAGTACCCATTCCAAACCCAATTTCTAGAATAAGATCGCCTTTTTTGTTCTCAAATATATTTCTTAAATCTTTGGGTCTATTTTCAAAAGGAATGGCATATTTATGAAAGTTTTCCTGAATGGCCCTGGTTTGAGAGGGAGAAATTCTTCCTTGCCTCAGGATATAACTTCTAATAGGTCGCTTTTTTATATCGTCTTTGTTTTGCCCAGTCATAATTGATTGACTTTATTATTATTTTTGAGCCCTATGAAATCTATATCAAGATTTTTTTCTATTATCATAACTTTAAATAAATCTCCCATTTCTGATGGAGATAATAACTTTTGAATCTCTGATACTGATTTCATATATAAAAAACTATCCTCTTCATTCAATCTATCTACAAAATTCAATATACCGCAATTAATAAGAAAATTTGCTTGAGATACAAAGCCCCTTACACTTAATCCTAATTTAGAGGCTTCTCTTGCAAGATAGCTAAAGTTCACATGACTAGTAATATCTTGAATCCCAGGATACACCAGAGGATTGTCATGTGCATGATGTTTGAAATGACACATCAAGGTTCCTGAAGATCTTTGTTCGTGAAAATATTCTCTGTGGTTAAAACCATAATCAATAATTAATACAACGCCCTTTTTTAGAGATTGATTAATTTTGTTAATCCAAGCTTTAATATATATTGGATATTCAGTTAGATAGTTATTTGGGAGATTTTCTATATTAATTAGGTCATAACTAGATAGATCAACTATGGGCTTATCTTTCCAAACAAATATATCATTTTCAACACTAACACCCTTTTGATAATAATTACCTGATATTTTTTTTATCAAATCTACAGAAAATGCATCTAAAAGTTCATTACAAAAAATAATACCTTCATATTCTTTTGGAATCTCTTCAATCCATTGAACTTTGTTGAATAGATGGAAGGGTAAATATTTTATTAATAGATCATGTTGTTGCTTCCTCAGCGAATGACTTATTTCTAAAATTGAATAATAGCCAATTTCTGGATTGTCGCTATTCAAGGATTGAATAACTTCAAGCGCAAATTGACCAGTCCCAGCTCCAATTTCAATGATATTTTTAGCTACCGATTGAAAAATTTCTTTGAATTGAATACATAATGTTTTAGCAAAAAAACTTGATATTTCAGATGCTGTAACAAAATCGCCTTTTTCACCAAATTTTCTTAAAGATCCTGTGTAATAACCAAATTCAGGATCATAAAGTGCAAGGCTCATGAAATGATCAAAGCTTATCCATCCATGATTAGAGTGAATATTTTGAATGATTTTTGTTTTTAATTTATCGCTTAATTGAATTTCACTTTCAAAAGCTTTAGGCATAGATGACATAGGTATTAGATTATAATAGAGTCAATCCATTTATAGCTAAACATATGAAATCAAATAGAAAAGTTGCTCTAGTGACCGGCGGTGCAAAAAGAATTGGGCAAGCAATTTGTAGGCTGCTTCATGAATCAGATATCAATTTAATGATTCACTATCGTCATTCAGCTGATGAGGCAAAAAAACTTCGAGAAGATTTAAATAAAATTCGTAAAGACTCTGCAAATATTATTCAAGCTGATCTTATGAATATACATATATTACCAAATCTCATTAAGGAAACAATTAAGGCTTACGGCCAATTAGATATCCTTATAAATAATGCTTCTAGTTATTACCCCACAGAAATTGGAAAAATTAATGAAAATAATTGGAATGATCTCATTGGAAGTAATTTAAAAGCACCTTTATTTTTATCTCAACTTGCAATGGATGAACTTATTAAGACTCAAGGCTGCATAATCAATATTACAGATACTCATATAGATAAGCCAAAAAAAAATTATATTATTTATAGTTTGGCTAAATCAGGTTTAGCTGCACTAACAAAATCACTTGCTCAAGAATTGAGTCCAAATGTGAGAGTTAATGCAGTTGCTCCAGGTCCAGTTTTATGGCCTGAAAATAATGAGGAATTTAACGATATTTATAAACAGCGAGTAATTTCTCAAACATTATTAAAAAAAATAGGCACGCCCCAAGACGTTGCTATGGCGGTCAAATTTTTAGTGTTGGATGCTCCATTTATCACTGGGCATATCTTATCAGTAGACGGAGGAAGATCTCTATCACTATGATCTCGCAAATTCCAATTGATGTAACGAATAATTTTCTGAAATTAAGAAATAAACTTATAGGTTTAACTGGCAAAGCAATCACTGATTTTAATATGATTGAAAACCAGGACCGAGTTTTAGTATGCATGAGTGGGGGAAAAGATTCATATTCATTGTTGATGTTTTTGTTAGCTCTTAAAGAAAGAGTACCTATTCACTTTGATATTATTGCAATGAACTTAGACCAAAAACAACCTGATTTCCCTGTGGATGTATTACCTAAGTTTTTAAAGAATTTAAATATTGAGTATCAAATTATCACTGAAGATACTTATTCAGTTGTTAAAGAAAAAATCCCGAGCGGTAAAACTACTTGCTCTTTATGTTCTCGTTTAAGACGTGGGATTATTTATAGAACAGCAAAAGAACTTAATATCAATAAAATTGCTTTGGGTCATCATCGGGATGATATTGTTGAAACACTTTTCCTTAATATGTTTTTTGGCTCAAAATTGAAAGCTATGCCGCCTAAACTAATCTCTAATGACAGTAAAAATATTATCATTAGGCCTTTAGCATATTGCTCCGAAAAAGAAATCTCTAGCTATGCATCACGTATGAATTTCCCTATTATTCCTTGTAACCTATGTGGCTCTCAGGAAAACCTTCAAAGAAAAAAAATTAAAAAAATGTTATTAGCATGGGAAAGAGAATATCCTGGACGCATTAACAATATATACAAAGCCATATCAAATGTTGAGCCTTCTCATCTTGGGGATCGACGACTATATGACTTCGAAAATCTTAACCGAGTTAATCAAGACAATGATGAACTCATTTTTACTGAAGACTTGATAAGAAATCTCAACGTTCCGCTAAATAATATCAGTCCTTTTGCTGAAAATATTGCTTCTTAAAATCATTATATAAATTTAATTAACCTAATTTATTTAACTAAGCTAGTATAGACAACTTATATATATCAGGATTTAAATTTATTTTTCAGCAAAATTTTTAATCTAGAAACCCATCTAATGTCTAAACTTTTAATTGTAGAGTCCCCATCGAAAGCAAAAACTCTTAAAAAATACCTAGGAAATAAATTTGAAGTATTAGCATCTTATGGCCATGTTCGTGATCTTATTCCAAAAACAGGCGCTGTTGAGACAGACAATAATTTCAAAATGAATTATGCAATTATTGATAGGAATGCTAGACATATTGATGAAATTACTAGGGCTGTAAAAAAGTCTGACGAAGTTTATCTAGCTACAGATCCTGATCGAGAAGGAGAGGCTATTTCTTGGCATATTTTAGAAATTCTTAATGAAAAAAAATTAACGAAAGATAAGTTAATTAAACGTGTCATTTTTCAAGAAATTACAAAATCCGCTATTGAATATGCTATTGAGCATCCTCGCGATATATCGATGCCGCTTGTCAATGCTCAACAAGCGAGAAGAGCTCTGGATTATCTTGTAGGATTTAATTTATCCCCCTTACTTTGGAAAAAGATTAGAAGAGGATTATCAGCAGGAAGGGTTCAGAGTCCGGCATTAAGGCTTATTATCGAAAGGGAAATTGAAGTTGAAAAATTTATCAGCCAGGAGTATTGGACGATTCATCTGGACTCCATAAAATCTAAAAATAAATTTCAAGCAAAACTTATTAAGCTCGAAAATAAAAAAGTAGAGCAATTTACTATTACCTCAAAAGAAGATCATGAAGCTATTATCGGTAAATTACTTTTAGAAAGTGCTGGTAAAACAAAAGTAATTCGTGTCGAAAAAAAGCAAAGAACCCGTAACCCTGCACCACCGTTTACTACGTCGACACTTCAACAAGAGTCAGTTCGCAAACTTGGTTTTACGACAAGTCGAGCAATGAGAATTGCGCAGCAGCTTTATGAGGGTATTGATATTGGTAGCGGAACTGTAGGTTTAATTACTTATATGAGAACTGATTCACTAACTCTATCTAATGAAGCAATGAATCAAATTAGAAACTATATTCATACAAATTTTGATGTAGATTACTTGCCTAAAGAGCCTATTTTTTACAAAACGAAATCAAAAAATGCCCAAGAGGCGCATGAAGCAATTCGTCCCACAGATATCAGTCGAACACCCCAGGGTCTTATTGGCAAGCTATCTCCTGAACAATTTAAGTTATACGAAATGATATGGAAGCGGTCTCTTGCGAGTCAAATGACACCAGCTAAATTCGATGCTATGAGTGTAGATCTCGCTATTGGATCTGAAGCAAATTTATTCAGAGCCACTGGCCAAACACTTATATTTCCTGGATTTATTGCTATTTATACTGAGAGTTTGGATGATACTGCAAATGAAGACGAAGACTTACTTAAATTACCACCACTTGAAAATGGCGAAATTCTAATAGTTGAAAAAATTTATGGGGATCAGCATTTCACGGAGCCTCCCCCAAGATACTCTGAAGCTAGCTTAGTAAAATCTCTCGAAGAATATGGTATTGGAAGACCCTCTACTTATGCGAGTATTATTTCAACTCTTCAAGATCGCGAATATGTCATTCTTGATAAAAAAAGATTCATGCCTACTGATGTAGGTCGTGTTGTTAATAAATTTCTCACTGAACATTTTACCCGTTATGTAGATTATGATTTTACTTCTGGTCTTGAAAGTTCGTTAGATGAAATTGCAGAGAATAATAAAGAATGGATACCACTTCTCAAGAGCTTTTGGGATGATTTCAATAAAACAATTATTGAGAAATCAAGTATTGACCGGGCTGAAATTACGCAAGAAGCTATTCATGAAGACTGCCCTAAATGCGGTAAACCTTTATTCTCGAGACTAGGCAGAAGAGGTAAATTTATTGGATGTTCAGGCTATCCTGATTGTGATTACACTAGAAATGTAAATGGTGATGCAAGTCCTCCAAACGAACCTATTCTTGTTTGTAAAGATTCTGAAACTGGGAAAGATGTTCTCTTATTAATCGGACCCTATGGGCCCTACCTCCAAGTAGGTATCCAAGAGGAAGATAGTAAAAAGAAACCTAAGCGGGTAAGTGTTCCTAAAGAAATATCTTTAAGTGACCTAAATGAAGATATAGCATTAAATCTTTTATCGCTTCCTAAAGAATTAGGACTGCACCCAGAAACTGGAAAAAAATTAATTGTAAATATTGGACGTTTTGGGCCCTATGTAAATTACGATGGAAAATTTAAATCTATTCCAAGATCAGAAACTATTTTTGATGTTACGCTTGAGCGAGGACTTGAACTTATTGCAGAAGCTATAGCAAAAAATGTACCTTTAAGAACTTTGGGCAATGATCCCGAAACAAATCTTTCCATTGAAATTTTTAATGGTCGCTATGGCATATATCTTCAGAGAGGGTCCACCAAAGTGACCCTTCAAAAGGGTCAAGATATTGAAAAAATTACTTTAGAGGAAGGTTTGATACTTATCAGCAATAAAGAAGCTTCAAGTAAAGGTAAAAAGAAAATAAACGCCAAGAAAAAGCCTGAAAAAAAAGTAGTTATTAATAGACCTGCAGCAAAAAGAAAAGTTACAAAAACTAAAGAAGTTTAACTATTTTGCTTAGATTGATCTAAATCATAAATAAAAGTAGTTTTTTCAATCCATTTTCTAATTCTATTTGCATCCGCAGTGCGAGTTGCACTTCCGTAAGATTTAAGTAATACAATAATCATAGGTTGTCCACCAATCATAGCTTGCATAACAAGGCATCTTCCAGCTTCCTGAATAAAGCCTGTTTTTGATAGGCCAATGACCCAATCACTTTTTCTAACTAATCTATTTGTATTATTAAAATTTACAGGGTTACGATGTCCTTTGACGAATGCTTCATATGAAGCCGTCGTTGAGATTTCACGAATGTCAGGGTATTGATAGGCAGCTTTTACTAATTTTACAAGATCTTCTGCTGTGGAAATATTACGATTATTGAGACCTGTAGCATCTGCAAATTCACTTCGTGTCATATCAAGTTGCAATGCTTTAATATTCATAGCATTTATGAAGCCAGATTCTCCTGAGGGGTAGCTTCTGCCTAAAGCAGCCGCCGCTCTATTATCTGAAGCAATCAAAGCAATGTTCAGTAGTTCAGAACGAGACAACACTGTGCCAACAGGCAGTTTGGAACTTGTATTTTTTAAAGTATTCGCATCTTCACGAGTAATTGTAATTTCCTCATCCATAGGAAGTTTTGCGTCTAAAGTCACCATAGCAGTCATTAGTTTAGTTAAAGAGGCAATAGAAGTTTGAGCAGCTGTATCTTTAGCATATAAAACTTCGCCTGTATTCTGATTCACAATTAGAGCATTTAAAGAGGCTAGTCTTAAAAGCCCATCTGCATTTGTTTTTTTATCTGCTGATGAAATACGAGCTAATTCTACTTTTGAGGATTTTTTGGATCTAGATTCATTTGCCTCGGCCGAAATTGAAGCCAATACAAAGAAAAAAGTTATGGTTAGGATGGAAAAAAATCTAATAAGCTTTTTCAAACTATAATCTCCTATTCATATTAAATTTACGCGATAATAAACAAAATAATTCTATTTGTCATCAACTTAATGCTTTTCTCGATAAAATTACTAGCACAAACTTAATGTGAGCACTCCTAATACACTTATTTATACCCCTGAGCATCTCTGGATTAAATCTATTGGAGAAGCTACATACGAAATTGGCGTTACTGATTACGCACAAAATCTTTTGGGTGATATTGTTTTCGTCAAATTACCTAAATTACAAAGTCAAATCTCAAGAAATAAAACTTTTGGTGTGATTGAATCAGTCAAAACTGCTTCTGATTTAATCGGCCCACTTAATGGAGTGATGACTGAAATTAATCTTGATATTCAAAAATCACCAGAATTAATTAATGATAGGCCTTACGAAAATTGGATTTGTAAAATACAATCTCAAGATGATACGAGTAATCTCGAGTTTTTTTTAGATGCTTCTCGATACAACGAACTAACTAACTAATTGCTTATCTTTTGCAGTATCAATTAATTGAATTTCATAACCACGATCGCGATAAAATTTTAGTCGGTCTCTTGCTGTCTTTTTATCTTCCTCATCGAACGAGACGATCTCAATGAGTCTTAAATACCTTGAAAAAAAAGTCGAAATATTTGGCTTTAAATTAATCATAAAATCATCACTCACTGATTTATGATCCCAATCGATATGAATGGGCGTTTTTTCTTGATGATTGCCTATCTCGTGAGGTAGAAATAAAACAGATGATTCTGAATAAAGAAAATCGCTCAATGCTTCTGCGCTTATTAAATCGGTCACTGATATAAATATTTTTCTTTTACGAAAAATTTCTTTTTCTAAGATTTCTTGAATTTTTTTAAATTTATTTTCTACATTAAAATAAAAATCTATATATGTCATGAAAGCTTAATGCAGTTTATCTAAAATATATTGAGTTAATAACCCAACTGGTCTTCCTGTAGCCCCTTTAGCTTTTCCAGATTTATATGCAGTTCCTGCAATATCTAAATGAGCCCATTTATATTTTTTTGTAAATCTAGATAAGAAACAAGCTGCAGTAATACTGCCCCCTGCTCTTCCACCAATATTTGCCATATCTGCAAAATTACTATTTAATTGAGATTGATAGTCTTCCCATAGGGGCATTCGCCATACTCTATCCATAGATATCTGGCCTGCCGATTCAAGATCTTTTGCAAGCTTGTCGTCATTGCTATATAAGCCTGAAGCATGATGACCCAAAGCAATTACACATGCGCCAGTGAGCGTTGCAATGTCAATCACTACTTCTGGATTAAATCTCTCTGCATAAGTTAACGCATCGCATAAAATTAATCTACCCTCTGCATCCGTATTCAATACCTCAATTGTTTGTCCTGACATACTAGTTAATATATCGCCTGGCTTCACAGCAAGCCCATCAGGTAAGTTTTCACATGTTGGAATTATTCCTACAATATTCATTGGCAGATTTAATAAGCCAATTGTCTTAAAAGTACCTAAAACACTAGCTGCGCCACACATATCATATTTCATTTCATCCATATCGCCTGCAGGTTTAATTGATATGCCTCCCGCGTCAAAAGTAATACCCTTACCAATCAAAATAATAGGTTTTTGCATTTTTTTACCCTTGTTATGCTGAAGTACAATAAATTTAGGTGGCTGTCTGCTTCCTTTAGCAACGCCAAGAAAAGAGCCCATTTTTAATTTTTCAATTTGCTTTTGATCTAAAACTTCAATTTTCATACCATATTCTTTTCCAATTTCTTGAGCTTTTTTACCTAAATAAGTTGGTGTACAGATATTAGGCGGTAGATCTCCAAGTGTTTTTGTAAGCTCAATTCCTTTTGCTAGTGCAAAAGATTTCTTCAGGACCCCCTCAAAGATCTTTTGATTTCTCTTATCAGAAGCTATAAAAAAGTTAAAAGTTTTTTTAGCTTTTTTTTCAATAGTTTTAAGCTCTGCGAATTCATAACTCACGTCCATCACTTCATTAACAAAATGCTCAAGATTCCAAACAATATCTCCCCCCTGAACAGATGCAATTTGGAGATAAGATGTAACTGTCTTAACATCCATTTTATTAAGCTCATAAATCATTGCCCTTACTGCAGCCTGGTATTTTTTTCCATCAAGCTCTTTTTCCTTACCTAAGCCTATTAAAAGTATTTTTGAAATTTTTGTTCCAGGGATGTTATACAAGATAAGAGAAGAGCCAGCCTTACCGCTCATATCACCATGTTTTAAAATTGAGGTGATATGGCTAATAGTGGTTGTATTTAACGATAATTTGTCAAAAACAACCTTAAGTGAGTCGTAAACTCCAAGGACTAATACATCAGAGACTTGTTTCTCCAGCTGGTCTATTTTTATGCTAAATTTCATATATATGCCTTAAATATTCTCGAATTTTAAAACGGGAAAATCAATGTTATTTAAAACGTCTTTAAAAAAAGAACTACTTATTAATTCAATTACGGCCCTTTTAATACTGATAAGTATAGTTTTGGCCCAAAGAGTTACAGTTTATCTTAAATTTGCAGCAAAAGGCTCTATACCGAACGATGCTATAAAAACGATATTAGGTCTAAATTTAATCAAATATTCTCCACTTTTATTATCTCTGTCAATTTTTCTAGCTGTTCTTCTTACCTTATCTCGATGGTATAGAGATCAAGAAATGATTATCTGGCTCAGTTCGGGGCTAAGTCTTGCAAAAATTATCAAACCTATTACATCTTTTGTTATGCCAGCAGTATTTTTAGTTGCTTTTCTATCCCTTTTTCTGAATCCTTGGGCAGTTAGAACTGCTGATCAATTTAAAAGTCAATTAAAAAGTCGCGATGAATTATCAACAATTAATCCAGGAACATTTAAGGAGTCAAAAAATTCCGAACGAGTATTTTATGTTGAAAGTTTTGATAGCTTAGGGAGCGCTGTCAAAAATATATTTATTCAAACAAAACAAAATAACAAGTTAGGTATCGTAATCGCTAATAATGGTCGTCGAGAAATTTCAAGTAAAGGCGATACCTATATTATCATGGAGAAAGGTCGAAGATACGAAGGTGTTCCGAATACAAAAGAATTCTCCACAACAGAATTTGATAAATATGGAATTCTAACAACGCAAGAACCTATTGAATCTTTCGAAGAAAGTATTGATAGCAAAAAACTTTATGATGTTATCAAATCAAACACACTTCAAGATCGTTTAGAGTTTCAATGGAGAATTGCTTCTCCTATCGCAAGTATTTTATTAGTTTTTTTAGCAATCCCTTTAAGTTTTACAAATCCTCGAGCAGGACGGTCACTCAATATTATTTTTGCAGTCCTAATTTTTATAATTTACAACAATCTTTTGGCTATTATGAATACCCTGATTACTTTAAAAAAAGTAAATATAGCTGTTGGCTTTTGGCCGATCCATATTATTTTCCTATTACTAACAATTTATCTCACCTATAAACGTTCAATGAATCAGCCAATTTTTAAATTAGGAAGTATGTTTAATACTAAATGAAAATTTTAAATCGGTACCTTAACTTAGAGGTGGCAATACCTATTTTCTGGGTCATGCTTGGTATTATAGGGTTATTTACTTTTTTTGATTTTATTCAAGAAATAAATGATTTAGGAAAAGGTACATATAGCTTACTAAGTATATTTAGTTATGTAGTTCTGAGTATACCTGGTCACGTTTATGAAATAGTTCCAATTGCTGTACTTATTGGGTGTATGTACGCTATGGGACAGCTGTCTGAAAGTTCGGAGTTAACTATTATTCGATCAAGTGGATTTTCATTAAAACGATTAGCTTTTACTTTATCTTTTGTGGGATTTTTTTTCACCATATTTACTTTTGCTATCGGGGATCTAGTCACCCCTTTTACAGAAAAAAAAGCGCTAGAAACAAAAATTCAAGCTAAAGACTCGATTGTAAGTCAAGCAATGAAATCTGGATTATGGATTAAAGATAGAAATAGTTTTATTAATATCGAACATATTTTACCAGACGCAAGCTTATCAAAAATTCATATCTATGAGTTTGATAATAATTTTAAACTGAGAACAATAACAAATGCTAAAAAAGGAAATTTTAAAGGCTCGGAATGGGGTTTAGAAGATATTAGTCAAACTATATTTAATCAAAACAAAGTTTCAACAATTTCTCTTAAAAATGCAAACTGGGAATCACTTATCAGACCCGAAATGATGAATGTTCTTCTTCTATCTCCCGAAAAAATGTCCTCCATAAATCTTATTAACTTTATAAAATATTTAAAAAGCAATAAGCAAAAAGTTACTAGATATGAATTCGCTTTATGGGAAAAATTAATTTACCCACTAGCATCTTTAGCAATGGTTATATTTGCTATTCCATTCGGATTCTTACAAGAGCGCTCTGGTGGCAAAAATATAAAAATATTTTTTGGTATTTTGATTGGTATCTTTTACCAGATCATGAATTCATCTTTTAGATATATTGGGCTTCTAAATGATTGGCAGCCACTACTATGTGCCGTCATACCCACACTTATTTTCTTTTTGATTGGCGTGGTGATGATTTATAAAACCGAATATCAATAAAATAATTTTTTAAAATTAGATCGTGAAGATATAACTGTTTTTTATTAATAAGTGCCCATATAAAACTAACTCCTGCTACCAAAGTACCTAGGGTTGCAAATATATATCTTTTCCATGCTAATTTTTTAGTAAGGTGCCCATGAGAGGAAACAATTTTTATTTTCCATGCTCTCATAGCTAATGTTTGCCCTGACGTTGACCAGCAATATGTAAAGTAACTTCCAGAAATTATCCATAAATAAATTTGAAGTATTTGCCTTTGATATCTTCCAAAATATTCATCTAGAAAATATATATATATAAATCCTGAAACCATCCATATCGGAATGAGTGCAAACAATTCATAAAGTAAGGATCCAAAAATCCTAAGAAGTGGTGGGTTAGTTTTATTCACAAACAAAAAGAAAATCAATGAAGAGCAAAATATAGATAAGTAAAGTAAAAGATTCCATTTATACCCAAATGCCAAACTTTTATATTTGATTTTTGTATAAGAAACCTAAGCCATATAGAAGAAATAAGCGTTATAAAAATGCATAAATAAACTTCTTTTCTTGGCTCCCATGGGGTCAAAAGAATGCCAAGTGCGGGAAGAAGTGTTCCTTGAAACACCATTGCACCAGTTATATTGCCAAAAGCAAGTGTATCTTTACCTTTGCGAATCCAAAAAATACTATTTACTTTTTCAGGGAGCTCGGTCGCTATAGGAATAATTAACATTGATAAAATAAGTGCAGAAATTCCTAAAATAGATGATGTCTCTTCAATCCCAGAAATAAAACCTTTTGCTCCGAATATTAACAAAGCTAACCCGATAAATAATTGGAGAGTAATAATCAAATAATTATTTGGTAACCCAATTCTTTCCATATGCATTAGACCTGATGCTTCTGTGGCATGACCATCATTCACAAGTTTTTTTGATGCTTTAATAGTCAAAAGAATATAAATAAAATATGAGAAAACCATTAAAAAAGCTATTACCCCCCTTACAAACTCATTAGTATGAGGAATAAATAAGGCGATTCCAGCAAAAATAAATGAGGCTATAAAAAAATCTAAATCTCTGATTAAACCAGTTTTTTCAGGCTTCAGATTGCCTCTCAATCCTCTATGCCCAATTACAAAAGTAGCCATAATAAACATTGTCAAAGTGGAGAGCATCAGAGGGGCGCCTAAAATAGCACCTACGCCAATTTCATGATTAGTCTCAACATTGCCGTGAGAAGATAAAAGTGCCAAAAGTGGCACTAGTGTCTCAGGAAGAGCAGTTCCTATAGCTGCAAAAATAGATCCTGTCACACCTTCAGAAATCTTTAATTTTTCCCCCAAATGCTCAAGCGCATTGGTAAATATCTCAGCTGAGACTAGAATAACCAATAACATGAAAAATAATTTTATGAAAATCATTTTAATCCTTAAATTTTAAATTTCCTTTATTTAATAATGTTTAAATCTATATCAATAAACAAGTCTGGATTTATAGATAAAGCAAAGATTATATTATCGCCTAACTTTGATAATCGACCGACTAAGTCAACCATTAGTTTAATTGTAATTCATAATATTAGTCTCCCACCTGGAATTTATGAGGGTAAGTATATTTTTGATTTATTTACAAATAAACTTAGCCCTGATGATCATGAATACTTTAGATCTATTACAAATTTAAAAGTATCCTCACATTTTTTAATTAGAAGAGATGGTTCACTTTTTCAGTTTGTATCATGTCTTGACCGCGCATGGCATGCTGGGGAGTCAACCTGGAGAGGAATTAACAATTGCAATGATTTTTCAATTGGCATTGAACTAGAAGGAAGCGATTATGATGCTTTTGAAACTAACCAATATGACTGCTTAAAAGAATTAATTCAATGCTTAATCAAAGAATATCCAATCATAAGTATTGCTGGACATTCTGACATTGCCCCATCAAGAAAAACAGACCCTGGCCCTTATTTTAAGTGGGATAAGATAAAAACTTGCTTTGACCAATTAACATATAAAAGCTAATTTTTAGTGACGAATTTATGAACAATTAGACTTGCTACAATATCTCCCTCAACATTTACTGCAGTTCTAAATGTATCAAGTAAGCGATCGATAGGTAATAAAATAGCAAGCGCTTCTAGAGGAAGTCCCACAGATTGTAATACCATTACCATGGTAACCATGCCAGCGCTCGGAATACCTGGGGCACCAATCGCAGCTATCATTGCAGTAAAAAAAATAATGATTTGTTTCCCCAAGCCTAAATCGATACCTGCAAGATTTGCAATAAATAAGGCTGCAGAGGCCTCATAAAGTGCTGTGCCATCCATATTTACAGTTGCCCCTATAGGAATAACAAATCTAGCAATATCTGATTTAACTTTTAAATTATTTTCAACCACTCTTAAAGTAACTGGAATAGTTGCGCTACTTGAGCTTGTAGCGAGCGCTGTCATAATTGCTTCTCGCGCTCCTTGCCATAAGATGAATAAGTTTATTTTTGTAAAAAAATAAAGTAGCAAAGGTAAAATAATTATTCCATGAAAAAGTGTCGTACCAATAATAACTATTATAAATTTTGATAGCGACATAAACAAATCTGGTGATTGTGTCGTCACTAACTTAATAAAAAGTGCTGAAACACCATAAGGAGAAAATCTTATAATCCAAGAAACAATCTTCATAATGATCCCCAATAGATCATTGAATATTTTTTTTACTTCAAAAAATTCTTTTCCACCTTTAGCAATTGCAAACCCTACTAAGATTGAAAATGTAATAACTCCTAGAATATTTCCCTCAGTCATAGCTTTTACTGGATTGACAAAAATACTACTTAAAAATTGTTTCATAAATACAGTGAAGTTAACTGAAGATATGTGAAACTTATTTAATTGATCGCTAAATAAAGATAAAGACATGCCACGACCTGGCTCAAATAGATTCATTGATCCAATACCTAAGGCAATAGCAAGTGCCATTGAAGAGAAAAAGAATAAAAATGTTAAAAGCCATATTTTTGACGATTGTTTATGCGAGCTTAAATTTGCTATACCTACAGATATAGAAAAGAATATTATTGGGACTAAAACCATCTTTAAAGAAGAAATAAATATATCTGCAACAAGATCAGCTATATAAATAACTGAATCCCCCCAAATCACAGTTGAATTAAATTTAATATAAAAACCAATCAATAAACCAGCAAGGGCGCCTATTAAAATATGATTATTTGTTTTGTTTTTCATTTGTTTAATCTATTCGTTCGACGACTGCTGCAAAAAAACCATCTGTTTTTTGATTATGTGGAGATAATTTTAAAAAATTACCTGTAGTTAGGGGTATTTGATTTTTTATTAATATATCATTCGCAGAAATAGATCTAAAATTTTCATTATTTTTTAAAAAACTTTCAATGATAGACTCATTTTCTCTTCTTAAAAGACTGCATGTCGAATAAATTAATCGGCCCTCTTTTTTTACAAGCTTTTTAGCTTCTTCAAGAATCGCCAATTGTTTCAAATTTAGCTCATCTAAATCCTGTATAAGATTTTTCCATTTTAAATCAGGATTCCTTCTAAGAGTCCCGGTGCCACTGCATGGGACATCAACAAGTACTCGGTCAAATTTTCCATATAATTTTTTAATTTTTTTATCTTTTTCATTTTTAATTTTTTGTGCAAATAAATTAGATAGCCCAGATTTTTTTAATCGCTTTCCTAAATTATTTATTCTTTTTTCTGAAATATCGTAAGCATATATACGGCCAGTATTTTTCATAATTGCTCCTAATGCTAGGCTTTTTCCTCCTGCGCCAGCACAAAAATCTGCAACCATCATTCCTCTTTTAGCATCCACTAAAAAACTTAATATTTGACTACTTTCATCTTGAACCTCAATTTTTCCTTCTACAAATAGTGGATTTCGGCTTAACGATGTTCCCCGAGAAATTCGTATACCAGTGGGCGAAAAAGTCATTACTTCCGCATCAAATCCATCTTCTAAAAACAATTTAACTAACTCATCTCGACTAATTTTTATAGTATTAACTCTAATATCTAATTTAGCTGGCTCAAGAAAACTTCTACCTAAAAGTATTGTATCTTCTAGACCATATTGTTCAACAAATAATTCCCAAAGCCAATCAGGTAAACTTAATTTTTCTGGCCACGTATATTGCTCTGTATCTCTTGATTTTAATGATTTGGCCCATTCAATTTCTTCTTTACTTAATCCATGTTCCAAGTCGCGAATACTTCTTCCATCAATTTTGATTAGCCACGTAATCACAAGACGCTTATAGTTTTCATTATCTTCATTTATTTTCTTTAAAAATCTTAATCGTCTTAATATACTATAGACACAATCCGCAATTTCACCTCTATCTTTTTGCCCCAATTCACTATGCTCTTTAAAATAAGTACTTAATTTCATATCTGCTGGTCCATAAAAATCTAGAACCTTGCCTAGAATATTTGCACAATCTTGTATCAAATTTAAATTACGCATATTTAAAACCCTAAAGATTCTGTTTCAATTTTTTTTACAGTTTGGTCTAAAATACTGCCATCTTTTTCTGTTTTTCTTATTTTGATTGGAAGATATCTATAGTCTTTTGCAAGCCAGAGATCTATTCTTTCTTCATTGTTGTAATTAAATTTTGCTATATGTATAGTTAATAAATTTTCTACTTCAGTCTCGATAATTTCTTCTCCAACAAAAGCATAATCATAAGGCTTAAAGTTCTTTCCATTTGTGATGTAAATTTTCATTTTAGTTAAAGGGGGTTCAAACATGAATTGATACATAAAACTTAGCATATCTTGAGATCCTTCCAATATCTCAAACTCGCTTGTTTTTCCATTAGCTGAGGTAATAATTTTTTTAGATTCCCAATCAAAAACTGCAAGATTATCTATTTTGCTACCAAATTGATAATGGTAATTTAATGGCTTTAACCCTTCTGGCGTAATCAGTCCGTCGCTTATTTGTACTAATTTATTCCAATAAAAAAGGGATGCGAATCCCTTTGCTTCAACCTCATTTCTGATACTGTAGTGATTATCTTGCTCTAATAGATATATAGTTTTTGCTGCTCCTACAGGGGAGCTGCCTAAACTTCTTCTTACATCATAATCAATCACTACTTTTTTATACAGGATTTCTTTTTTATCATTTTGATCTGCGTCTTGAGAAACTTCCTTTAATGCATAATCTTGAAGATCTTGGCTCAAATCTTTTATTGAACTCTCCTTTTTTTCATTCGAAATAGTATCTATTTGCCTATTTTGTTTTATATTATTTTTGAGAGAAGGTGATTTTTTTTTAGTTACTACTTCTTTATTTGTTATAGGATTAGTTACTACTTCTTCATTTTTTACATGATTTTCAAGATAACTTTTAATTACAACATTAAGATTATCAGGTTTTTTCAAAAAGAATGGGTTGTATATATCAATACCTCCTAATAAAAAAAGATGAATTAAAATTGAAGCAAAAATGGCTAATAAAAATTTTATATAATTACTTTTCAGAAGTTTTTTTATACGATTAGAATCCATTGATGTCTATATTTGCTTGTACCAAATTTTGCTCTATTGTTGAGCCATTTTTTTCCTGGTAACGAATACGAATAGGTAGCTTATAAAGCTTATTATTTAACCATATTTGAGTTTCTGGCTTTCCATCTTTTTCAGCCAAACTTTGAACTAAAGTTGTCTCAAATTTTATATCGCCTAATGAAAGCACTACTTTTTTATCTATAATCCGAAATTGATATTTTTTATACTTTTTACCTGTAGTACCTTCAAATTCAATCATGGACTGTTCGAAATTTTCGTAGTTAAACTGATACAAGTAAGAAATTAAATCTTGCGTTTTGTTTTTTATATTATCTTTTGTCTCATTGCCCTTAGAACGAGTAATAAGTACTTGATTATCCCAATCAAAATCTGCGACTATATTTTTACTTGCATTGTTTCCTTGGTGAACTTCAAAACGTTTTGGCTTTAAGCCTTCGGATGAAATGCTACCTTCGCTTATCAGCTGGCGATCTCCAAATAAAGCATAAAGACCAATGCCTTTTGTGGCGCTCTCAAGATAATACTTTCCTGTCTCATCAGTCATAAATTTTTCAATCACTGTGCCCAGTAATTCTCCATTCTGGGTTAACTCATATTTCAACTCTAAAATATTGGGAACTTCTTTTGAAATAGCTAATGTGTGAAATAAAAATAAAAAAAATACTAGCCACTTTTTAAATGGCAATAATTTTTTCATCTTTAAATTAAATTACCATAGTAGGTTGTTCATTAGCTTGACGTTTTCTAATGATGCCTATCTCATAAACAGTCTCATTGGATTCGCGTAAGATTTGCTTTGTTTGAGCTACATCATTTTGATCAACAACAATCGCCATACCTATTCCACAATTAAATGTGCGATAAAGTTCAGCGCTAGAAATATTTCCTTTCTCTTTTAGCCACTGAAAAATTTTTGGCAAGGGCCAGCTTGAAGATTTAATTTCTGCTGTTAAATCTTCCCCTAAAATACGTGGGATATTTTCTATGATGCCACCTCCTGTAATATGGGCCATACCCTTAATTTGGATAATATCTTTAAGTTTAAGAATAGATTTGACATAGAGCTTAGTTGGCTCCATTACAATATCTCTTAATGTTTTGCCATCAAAGGCTGCTGAAAAATCGGCTTTTTCATTTCTAATAATTTTCCTAATCAAGGAATACCCATTTGAATGGGCCCCGCTAGAAGCTAAGCCAATAACTACATCCCCAGATTTAATTGTTTTACCATTGATAATTTCATTTTTTTCTACGACACCTACTGCAAATCCAGCTAAATCGTACTCACCTTCAGGATACATACCTGGCATTTCTGCTGTTTCTCCTCCTACAAGAGCACATCCAGATTGGGCACAACCCTCCGCAATACCCTTAATAACCTGAGATGCTACTTCCACATCAAGTTTGCCGCATGCAAAATAATCGAGAAAGAATAAGGGTTCAGCCCCCTGAACCAATATATCGTTGACACTCATAGCAACCAAATCAATCCCAACTGAGTCATGTTTATTTAATTCGAATGCTAATTTAAGTTTTGTCCCTACCCCATCGGTACCTGAAACGAGAACGGGTTCTTTATATTTTTTAGGCACTTCAAATAAAGATCCAAAACCTCCGATACCAGCTAAAACCTCCACTCGCATAGTTTTTTTTGCGAAAGGCTTAATTTTTTCAATAAGCTGATCTGCCACCTCAATATCAACACCTGAATCTTTATATGTGATGGGTTGGATATCTTTTTTTGTATCATCTTTATTCAAAAGATTAACTCTCTCTTTCATTAAACGTTTGGGTTAGTCGTTATAATTGAAATTTTAACCGAAATATATTTTAAAGATGTGCATAATTAAGGCTATCTTTATCTAAATCAGCCTCAAATAGATATGAAACAGATGCTTTTAGCCCTATCTCCGCCACCAAAACAATCTTTTGAGAATTTTGTGGTTGGTCAAAATATTGAGGTAGTTCATACTTTAAAGGAGGTCATCTCAAATAAATTGCCTATTCAATTTATATATCTCTGGGGCAATGAAGGCGCAGGCAAATCTCATTTAGCTCATATTGCTTCAGACAATGGTTTTATTATTCATGATGATGTTCATTTGCTTGACGAGCCTGGACAAATCGAATTATTTAATACATATAATCGATGCAAAGATTCTAAACAAAATATGTTAGTAACAGGGCTTTATTCGCCTCTCCAAATGAAATTAAGAGATGATTTAGCAACAAGACTTGCTTGGGGTATCACTTATGAGGTGATAAGTCTAACTGATGAAGAAAAAAAAATAGCTCTTTTAAAACATGCAGATGAAAGAGGAATAAAGCTCAGTATGGATATTATTGATTATTGCTTGAGATATCTAAAACGAGATATGCCAAATTTATTTTATATATTAGAGGCTTTAGATAAATGGTCTTTAACTTACAAAAGGCCTATCACTTTGCCTTTACTCAAAGAAATTATCGTAGCTAATAAAATTTAACTTATTGCCGAATAAGATAATCAAAGGCTCCAAGAGATGCTTTTACTCCTTCTCCCATCGCAGTAATGATTTGTTTATAAGGCACGGTCGTTACATCGCCTGCTGCAAATAAACCTGGTAATGAAGACTGATTGTGATTATCAATCATAATCTCGCCAAACTTAGAAAGATCTAAAGTAGTTTTAACAAAATCTGTATTTGGTAATAAACCAATTTGAATAAAAATACCTTCAATTTGAATAGTTTTCTTTTCATTTAATTTCAGATCGAGGTAAGTCATACCGCTAACTTTATCTGTGCCGATAACTTCAGTAGTTTGCGCATTTAATATAACATCTATATTTGATAAGCTATAAAGCCTTTTTTTTAAAATATCATCGGCTTTTAATTCAGATGCAAATTCAAAAAGAGTAACATGCCCTACGATATTTGCAAGATCAATGGCAGCCTCAACTCCTGAGTTTCCTCCTCCTATAACAGCAACATGCTTGCCTTTAAATAGAGGACCATCGCAATGCGGGCAGTAAGCAACTCCCCTGCCTTTAAATTCTTTTTCACCGGGAACATTTAATTCTCTCCATCTCGCGCCCGTTGCAACAATAACAGATTTACTTTTAAGTTTTCCGCCATTTTCAAGTTCTATTTCAAATAATGTGTTTGAATTATTTTTTTGAATAGTTTTTGCTCGCTGCAAATTCATGATATCAACATCATATTCTTTTACATGCTCTTCAAGCGCTGCAACTAATTTAGAACCTTCAGTTGCTTTCACTGAAATAAAATTTTCTATCCCTAAAGTATCCATAACTTGGCCACCAAAACGCTCACTCACTATTCCTGTGCGAATACCTTTTCGCGCGCTATAGATTGCAGCTGATGCCCCAGCTGGCCCTCCTCCAATTATCAAAACATCATAAGTTTCTTTTTTAGAGATTTTCTCAGCTTCTTTTAAACTGGCACTGGAATCAATCTTATTTACAATCTCATCAAGCTCCATACGCCCTTGACCAAAAGGCATACCATTCAAGAAAATAGTAGGCACAGCCATAATTTGTTTATCATCGACTTCTTTTTGGAATAATGCGCCGTCAATCATTACATGAGAAATATTTGGATTAATGATAGACATTACGTTTAATGCCTGCACAACATCAGGACAATTATGGCAACTTAATGAGATATAAGTTTCAAAATGAAACTTGCCTTCAATATTTTTAATTTGTTCTATTTTTTCATGATCTAATTTTAAAGGATAACCACTGGCCTGAAGAAGTGCCAATATAAAAGATGTAAATTCGTGCCCTGAAGGAACCCCTGCAAAAGTGATATCTAAATCTTTTTTTTCTCTGTTTACTTCAAATGAAGGTATTCTTTTTTTAGTATCTATTACTTTACTTAACATAATTTTTTCAGATAAAGACGAAACTTCTTCAAGCATTTTTATCATTTCCTTTGATGATAAACTTTCGTCAATATAGGCCACAAGCTTAATTGGACTAATAAGCCTCGCCATATATTCTTGAAGTTGATTTTTAATTACTAAATCTAAAGCCATTATATTTCCTTAAACATTTTTCTCACTATAAAGAGCCCAGGTCGTGCAAGACCTGGGGTTCGGTAATCTAATTAGATCTTGCCCACAAGGTCTAAGGATGGAGAAATTGTTTTAGCTCCCTCTTGCCATTTTGCTGGGCAGACTTGACCTGGGTTATTAGCTACATATTGTGCGGCCTTTAATTTACGTAATGTTTCTTTCACATCGCGAGCAATTGCGTTGTCATGGACTTCCATTGTTTTAATCTCCCCTTTTGGATTGATAATAAAAGTACCACGTAATGCCAAGCCCTCTTGTTCAATATGTACTTCAAATGCCCTTGTCAATTGGTGTGTAGGATCTCCAAGTAATGGAAATTTTGCCTTACTAACTGCCGGTGAAGTTTCGTGCCAAACTTTATGCGAAAAATGCGTATCCGTTGTCACAATATAAACTTCAGCGCCTACTTTTTGAAATTCTGCATAATGATCAGCCGCATCTTCGACTTCAGTTGGGCAATTAAATGTAAACGCAGCTGGCATAAAGATAACAACTGACCATTTTCCTTTAAGATTCGCTTCAGTAACATCAATAAATTTGCTATTGTGAAATGCTGTTACTTTAAAAGGTTTTACTTCGGTATTAATTAATGATGACATTGCTTTTTCCCTCTTTGGTTGGTTTAAAAATCATGATTATAGGTAAGTCATATAAATATGTATAATATATTGTTATTATATATATAATAAATTTTACTTATCACAGTAAAATAATATTTTTAAGAATTAATTCAAGCCTGACATTATTTTTTAATTCTAATATCTTCAAGACTGCTTTCAAATTTCAGTTCTTTTAGGCGAGACTCTGCAATTGATTTTTGATAAAAATTACCATCTTTAGATCTTGTAGCAAACTCCATCTGCTCTATAGCTCTTGGTAAATTAAATTTACGATAATAAGCCTCTGATTGAGCTTGAAATTGAAGCAGTTCTTTTCCTTCTTTAGCATATGCCTTAGAAAGCAATTCATAAAAATAACTATCATCTGGATAGATATCTAACTTTTCATTAATGAGTCGAATAGATTTATCAAGCTCGTTTGTCATTAAATAATGTTCTGCTAATCCATAAATTAAGGCTCGATAATTAGGGTATATATTTAAAGCCTGTAAATAGAAATTATGCGCTTGAGTTGGCTGGTTTGAAGAAACCTCTAATTTGCATGCAAGCGTTTCGATAAGAGGATTCTTTTTCGCATTTAGTTTTAACCACTCGACTTGTTGACGGGCCCTAAAAAAATCATTTATTCTCATATAAGTGACTGCGAGCCCATATCGCTCTGCCGCTTCATTGATATAACGCTTGTCTCTGATACTTCCCTCAAATATAGCTATTGCAGATTGAGGTGTACCGTTGGACGCTCTTAATTTTGATTTTATAAACATTAAATCAGGATTATCGGGTATTTGCCTATAGCGAGATTCTTTAACTCTATTAGAAATATCACTTATACGTTCTGTGGTGATAGGGTGGGTTCTTAAAAAGCTTGGTGCTGCTCCTTCTGAGAAACGTGAGCCTTTTTGAAGGGTATTGAAAAATGCAACCATTGATCTGCCGTCAAAACCTGCATCAGTCAAAATCTGAAAACCAACTCTATCTGCTTCCTTTTCATGATCGCGTGTATAGTCTAATTGTTTTTGAACTCCCATAGCTGAGGCTGCTGTCATAGTTCCAGCTGATAACTGCGGATTGGCCCTTGACACAAGAAGTGCTAAAGCAATTCCCAATGCTGTTTTAATTGAATCATTCTTTTGTTGAGCAATCATTCTCGGCAAATGTCTTTGCGTCACGTGAGCAATTTCATGGCCTAATACACTGGCAACTTCTGATTCATTATTTGAAGCAAGAATTAAGCCTGTATGGACACCGATTACGCCCCCAAGCATCGCAAAAGCATTAATTGTGGGTTCATTTACTACAAAAAAACTAAACTGCTGTCTTTTGTTAGGGCTATATGCAACCAATCTATCTCCTAAATTTCTGAGATAATCAACCACTTCGATATCAGAAACAATTTCAGGGCTCACTGCTACTTGCCTTAAAATTTCTTTTGCAACAGCCTGCTCCTCTTTAGCAGATATAATAAGTTGAGATGCATCACCTAAATCAGGTAATTCATTTGCAAAAACGGATAAGCAACAAAAAAAAGTAGCTACAAATATAATTTTAAATTTCATTATTGTTATGATACCTAGGTTAACAAGGATTTTATCGGGGTTTATAATGATAAGTAATAAAAATTTATGAAAAAACTAACTCATGTTAATCAAAAAGGCGATGCCCAGCTTGTCGATATAACTGTTAAAGAAATTACACATCGCAAAGCAATTGCGGAAGGCTCAATTCAATTAAACAAAAAAACTTTAAAATTAATTCAAGATAACTTAATTAAAAAAGGTGATGTTTTGAATACTGCAAGAATTGCTGGCATTCAGGCTGCAAAAAAAACCTGGGAGCTTATTCCACTTTGTCACTCAATAAGTCTAACTAAAATTGACATTAACTTTAGTATTGATAAAAAAAACAACATTATCATATGTCAATCATCATGCGAATGTTTTGCACAAACAGGCCTGGAAATGGAAGCCCTCACAGCTGTGAGTATCTCCCTCCTAACTATTTATGATATGGTGAAAGCAATAGACCGTGCGATGGTAATCTCAAATCTCCACTTAGTGGAGAAGTCTGGGGGACGCTCTGGGCGATATAAAAGAAAAGCTTCTATCTAAAAGAAATCAGTTAAAAAAATTTGAGCCTGCATAAGCTTACTAAATTTATTTGGTTTCATAATATTTGTTTTGATGACTATGATTTATTTTAGAATCTAAGCATCAATTCGTTTCTTCTGAGAAAAGGAAGTGTCCATGGTGGATTATAACGAGCTAGAATTACCGAACCTTTAGGATCTAAATTTCTTTTTTTCATTTCTTCATTAAGTAAATTTAACATTTCAGTATATTTTTTTTCTCTTACCAGGCCAGAGAATGAGATCACTGCAAATTTTTCTGTCGGAACATCTATAATTTTCACTTCTAGATTATTGGGTGCCGGAAGAGTCTCTCTCGAATATTGCTTTGGCATATTAAAACTAATATACCAACCCCTTTCAGTTTCCTCGGAGATAACTGGCGCTTTCATTTCGATTTTTTCAGAAGCATCATGAGTAATTACTGGTGCTGTCATTTCAATTTTTTTTGAGCCTTCATTTGTTTTATTATTTCCAAAAATAAAATCGGCTAACAAACGAAATCCTTTATTTGAAGCAGTATCAAATGTCCCATTAACAAGAACTTGAGCAATTAATTTAGGCTGGTACTCTCTAATCTCAAATGTACCTTTTTTTTCAATGCTAGTGAACTCTGGCTCTTCAATCGCCAAAACAGAAAAACTCATTAGAAACAAAAATATAAAAAAATTTATACGCATTATACTTATCCATCTAAAGTTATTAAATCACTGATTATTCTTGCTGCTTTAGGGGCCATCGTTAATCCATACCGATAATGGCCTACATTTAAATATACATTATTATATTTTTGATGCTTTTCTATCATAGGTACATTGCCTTCTGTACCTGGCCTAAGTCCACTCCATTGTTTTTCAATATTATACTTTTTTAGAATAGGCATTAAAGACTCTGCTTTTTGTTGGAGAATATCCCGAGCCTCTCTAGTAATACCCTTATCAAAACCAACATCTTCCCTTGTGCTACCTGCAAGAACTATACCATCCTGTCTTTGTAATAAATAGAAATCATCTTTATAAAGGATATACGGC
>SXGQ01237185.1_pt1 | contig 48029 bp, 45 predicted proteins | sample 3178371 | NCBI WGS metagenome assembly SXGQ01 (sample SAMN11356859, study PRJNA531348) | freshwater metagenome | isolation source: freshwater sample F1-20 | place: China: Fuxian Lake, Yuxi | collected 2017-12-25 | reverse complement strand
CTAATTCAGTTGCTTTAGGAACAGATACTACAGGTAACTATGTAGCTACTGTTGCTGGCACTGCTAATCAAATTACTGTTACAGGCTCTGGTTTAGAAAACGCAGCAGTAACTTTAGCTTTACCTCAGGATATTCATACAAATGCTAACCCAACCTTTGCTGGTGCTACCTTAGGTACTACAAGAGTTGGTGTTACTGCTGATAATATAATTGATACATCTTCTGGTAATCTAATTATTGACGCTGCAGGTGGTACAGTACAAGTAGATGAGAACCTAACAGTTTCTGGAAATCTAACCCTAACTAGTGGTACAGCTAAGATTAAGATGCTTGGTACTGGTACTGAAGATGGTTTAGAAATTCAAAGACTAAGTGCTACAGCTGGGTCTGGAGCTGTTGGCGATGTTGTTCTTCGCCTAATTCCATCTGGGGCTGAAACACCAAAGTTATTCTATAAACAAGATGCTAGTACTAACCCTACCAATAATGATGAAATTGCTACTAAGGGTTATGTTGGTAATCAGATTTCAACTATTGATTTGTCAAGTAAGATGGATAATGTAGGTGTTACAATTGGTAGCGGTAATCAAGTACTTGGTACAAGCTCTGGCAATACTGCGGGTGTGTTTAGAGTTAAAAACAACGGTTATACTAACTTTGAAGTTTCAAGGGGTAATAGTGACTCAGAAGGACAAGTTAATATATCAAGTCGTTTAAGAGTAAATGTCACTTCTTATGAAGCATTTACTGCATGGTCATCTACATACACTGAGCTTTATAACACAGGTATTGAAGCACAGATAAATAGACCCGGTTTAAGGGCTGGCCTTACACTGTGTCCTATTGGAAGTTCTTCAACAAACAGATATAGTTTTCATGAAATAGGATCAGTTATAGGTTATTTTAACAACACAGAGCCACTAAGACCAAGACGATTAATGTGGGTTACAGAAGGAACTGGAGATATGTACCTTGTTGCGGCAAAGACAGGAACCGGAGATGGTGGATTTAATTGGCAAGGGGTAACTTATGCAGGAAATTATACAAGATTCGTCCCTTTTCTAACCAATGAACCAGATACTAATTATTTAGTCTATATCCAAAACTCAAGCGGCAGTCCTAGTTTTATGATTCCTCAAACTCTTACAGGAAATAGCATAGTAGGGGGTGTCGGTTTAATTGAAAAATATACTAATGGTCTTTATCTCACATGGCAGATAAATCCTGTAAACCTTGTATTTGCTATTTATAGATAAGGTATAACCAATGGCTAGAAAAAATAGAGAAACTTTAGTAAAAGCAGCTACTGGAGGACTAGTAAACCCCGTACTTGAAGATGAGTTTCCTGTTCGTTTTCAAGAAATCTTTCCTGTTAAGCTAACAAATACCCAAGACCAACAAGTTCTTGTGTATGATGCTCTCACAAAAAAATTCGTAAACCAAGCCCTTGGTTCAGTTACTATTATTTATGGTAATCTTGACGGCGGCGACCCCGCAGCTAACTACGGGGGAACCGTCGCAATTGACGGGGGTTTCTATGACAGCTTTTAATAAGCGGAGGTATGTAACATGGCTGTTCAAATTCAGCTAAGAAGAGGATCAGATACTCAATGGTCTTCTTCTAATCCCGTATTGGCTGTAGGGGAAATTGGGATTAATACCTCCTTCAGCCCTATGAAGTTTAAAATAGGTAATGGAACCAGTACATGGGGACAATTGCCATATGTTGTAAATGATACCACCTTATTCTCAAGTCTTACAGATGTTCAGATAACAAATGTTTCTGTAAACGATCTACTGACTTGGAGTGGTACTAAATGGATAAATGAAAAAAGATCAGATGTATTAGATGGTGGTAACTTTTCATAAGGAGCTTTAAATGGCATCAACAATCAGAATTAAACGAAAACTAGCTGCGGGTGGCTCTGGTGCTCCAACCAGCTTATCCAACGCAGAACTAGCTTTTAATGAAAACACTCAAACCTTATACTATGGTTTGGGAGTAAATGCAGGCATGGCAACAAGCATCATTGCTATTGGTGGTGTTGGTGCTTTTATGGATCTAACCAGCGCACAGTCAGTCCTAGGTCATAAGACTTTAGCTGATAATGTGACATTCAATGGAGCAAGTACTAAAACTTTAAGAGTAGGACCAAACACTGGGTTTGCGTATAACAACGGATCAACCGATGTTATCAGCATGTCTTCAACCAGCTTAAGCCTAGGTAGCACTGTTACTTTAAACTCAAGCGGACCAGTAACACTGTCTGGAGCATCTGTTACAATGTCTTCGGCTACAGGCGTTACAGTTCCATCTGTAGCCTCTGGCAATGTCGTTGCTAATAACCTTAGTGCAATTAATGCTAATGCCTTGAAAGATTATATTGACAGCCGAGTTTCAAACAACTCTATTGGGTCGGTCTATAGCGTAGGTTTATCAGCCCCCAATATCTTCACTGTTAGTAATAGCCCAGTAACATCTACAGGTACTTTGACTTTTAGTTTAAACGCACAAGAGCAAAAGAAAGTTCTTATTGGACCAACTGCGGGAGTAGCTGGTACCCCAACCTTCCGTGTTCTAGAAGCCAGTGATTTACCAGACCTAAGTGCTACTTACTTAGCTCTTGCTGGTAACACTGTTAAGACAATGCAGGGTGATCTTACTATTGCAGGTAACCTCATTGTACAGGGTGATACTACTACACTTAATACCCAGACACTTACTGTTGAAGACGCTCTAATTGAACTAGGTAAGGTTGCAAACCCAACTAATGTTACAGCTAACGGTGGTGGTATTTCTCTAGAAGCTGGCACAGATGGCGATAAAACTATTATCTGGGATTCAGCCAACAGTAACTGGACGTCTAGCGAGAATTGGAATATTGCATCAGGTAAAACATATAAGATTAATAACCTTGCTCTATTTGACGCATATAGTGCTACTTACTCAGCTTACCCACTATCTTCAGCAGTTATAGTAGATGGAGGTACCTACTAATGGCAAACATCATCAAGCCAAAGCGTGGCAGCACAGTACCAACAACTGCTAATTTGGTTGATGGTGAAATTGCTGTTAATACTGCCGATAAGAAAATCTATTCAAATATTGGGGGAACGGTATACGAGCTTTCGCCATCAACTTTAACCACACCCGCTGGAGCTAATACACAGGTCCAGTTTAATAACAACGGGGCGTTTGGAGCTAGTGCTAACTTTACATTTAACTCAGGAACAACTTTAACAGTTAAAAACAATTTAAACATAACTAGATCATCTGGAACAGGTGGTTTATATGTAGTTGCAGGGAATACAACAACCACAGCACAGTGTGTCCTTACTAATTTTGAGCTTAGTATTAGCGAAACACCGGGTAGAACCATGTCTTTTAAAAACAGTAACGGAACAAATTTATTAAACTTAACTTTAGATTCTGTTAACAATAAACTACAGTTAACAAACGATAATGCTAGTTTAACTACAGCTTTTACTGTTGAAGGTACAATTGAAGCAACTGTACAAATTGATGCTCCTTATTTTAAGGGTTATTTACTAGGAGCTACACAGCAAGATTGCCGTAACGATACGGTTTCTACAATTACAAAAGGAACACCTGTATATATTACTGGTTATGCTGGCAATAGAGTTCTTATTGCTCCCGCAGAAGCTGGTAACTCAGCAAAGATGCCAGCTGTAGGTCTTCTAGAAACAGACATATTAGCCAACTCTAACGGTCATTATACTATTCTAGGTGTAGCTAAGAATCTTGATACAACAGGTTACCAAGTTAACGAAACTTTATATGTAGGTACTAATGGTGGTTTAACTAATATTAGACCAATAGGTGGAGCCACTCTAATTCAAAACATTGGTAAGGTTGTTAATGTTGCAGTTAACGGTGAGATCCTAGTAATGGGTCCGGGTCGTAGTAACGATGTCCCTAATACTATTATAGCCAGAACAGGATTATATACTAATGATGCTGCTGGCATTCGGTTATATGATTTAGATTCATCTAACTATTTACGATTACAGCCAGCTGATACCTTAGCTAATGATATTAGTTTTATCTTACCGTCTGCTGTAGGTATAGCTAAACAAGTACTTGGTATTCAGTCTGTAGTTGGACAAGCAGCCACACTTGATTGGCAGTCTCCAGCCTATCTTAGTGATGCTCAGTCGTTTACCGCTAAGCAAACATTCACTAGTGGTATTGATGTTACTAAGGTAACACTCACAACTACAACACCTTCAACATCTGTTGGCGGTTGCTTGGAGTATGATGGTAAAGTATTATATGGCAATGCTGCTTCAGGTAGAGGCGTTATTCCTGTAATGCAAATTTCGTCAATAGCTACTACTACTAAGTCTTTAAACAATGCTACTGGCGATCAAAATATTTTTGATACTCCTCAGGATGTTATAACCCTAGCTGCAAATACTACTTATATTATTCGTGGTTATGTTATTCTAAACACAGGTACAACAACAGCTAGAAATTTAACAGTTCGTTTTACCGAAGGTCTTGCTGCTAATCCACCTACAGTTCACTTTGCAACTGTAGGTTCAGCATCTACAAGTGGCGCAGCAAACAGAGCACAAGATACAGCTTTCTTTAGTACATCCGCCGGTGGTGTGATTACAGGAACAACTTTTAATACTAATAATTACAATGTTTGGATTACTGGTGTAATTAAAACAGGTGACCCAGTTCAAATCACCCCTAAGATTGCGTTTAGTACGGTTCCCGGTGGTACTAACAGTGTTGGCTTTGGTACTTATATTGCGTTTATTCCTGTAGGTTCTGATACCCTCGCTTCAGTTGGTCCTTGGAGTTAATATATGAAACAAGAAATCCTTGATACAACGGAGTCTATACTAACCAGATATGGTATAGATATTGGTATGCTGTTATCTGGTTTCTTTGGCGCATTGCTCCTTGTATCACGGAAGTCGGGGCAAAAGCTAGGAACATCTTTAGCCGCTCTTATGGCGGGTACTGCGTGTGCTAACTACATTACGCCCCTTGTTTTAAACTACATGCCCGAGCCAGTTAAAATGAATGGCAAGTATGCTGTAGCTTTTGCTATGGGATTCTTGGGCCTAAAGGGTCTAGAGTTTGTTATTGATACTTATGTAGTCAGTAAAAAAACTCAGCAGTTCAGAAAAACTAGAAAGAAAAGGAAAAACTAATGGTTCCTGAACTACTATCAATGCTAGGCGGTGGACTGGTTGGCTTTGTCTTTAGATTCATGGCTGAAAAACGGCAGGATCAAAAAGAGATGTTCAACCGTTTGCTACAGCTAAATAATGTCCAGCAAGAGAATTATGAGAAAGCAGCTAAGCGAGTTCCCTTGGATATTGGCAAGGGAATCCGTCAGCTGATTGTCTTGGTAGTTCTATTTGCCTCATTATGCGCTCCATTTGTATTACCCTTCTTTGGGGTTCCTACCTTTATTGAAGTGGATTCTAATTCATCGGGAGAGTTGTTTGGCCTAATAGGTGGGTCTACTAATAAGTACTTTGTAGAACTCAATGGATATCTCTATTCATCTGAGCTAAGACAAATCCTTGTTAGTATCGTTGGATTCTACTTTGGATCATCCGCCGCTAGTAACAAGAACTGAGGTATACTATGGTTAAACTATATTTATTATTAATATCCCTGTTAACCTTAGGATGTGCTAGTCAACCTAAGATTATCCCAGATACTACTGGTGACAGTATTCAAATGATGAAACTTAAACATGACATAGTTTCAGGTTCTACTATAGAGCCTAGCTATGGCTGGTTATTCTGGTATGCGCCTGTTGCGCTGATTGCCCTAATGTGGGCCTATAAAACTTTTATCAAGAAAGGTAAAGAATGAACTATCCTAAATCAAAGAAAATGATGGCTAAAGAAATGCCAGTTAAGCAAGTTGCTAAGAAGAAAGTTGCTAAGAAGAAGAAAGGCGGCAAGTAATGGAATCCTTTATCGGTTCAATTTGGTTTGCCTGTTTTACACTAGTTGCAGGTTATGTCCTAGGTAATGTCTTTGGCATTGCTGAGCTTGGAAAGGTGTTCAAGAAGTGAACACTCCCGAGCTAATCAACGCCCTAAACCGGGAACTGTTGATGAAGCTCATGGAAGATCTGAACGATCCCATGAAGTGCAGTCCCGGTTTATATACGGTTATTCGTGGGATCGTCAACGATAACCGGGAAGTCTTGGACTCCATCTCCCGCAAGGAACTGGATTCCGTGGAAGAGGCTTTGAAGGCCAAGGCTCCCTTCCGATTCAAGTCAGCCGCCACAGGTTGACTGGCTCCTGAATAAGGAGTTTCGCTACCAGAGGGGCTAGGATGGCTTAAGTGTCATCCTAGCCTTTTAAAGCGGTCTGGGTAGCCCCCGGACCAAGAAACAGCTGTAATCGCCCCGTAAGGGCTAGAAAGGGGTAACGATGGAAGTACCCAAAGAAATGTTAGAGGACTTTAGGAACCACCTATGGGCTTGCTTTAAGTACCTAGGGCTGGGGGAACCTACCCCTGTCCAGTACATCATTGCCCAGAGACTACAGGAAAAAGAAGAAGACTTTCAATTACAGGCAGGCCGGGGTTTTGGCAAATCTGTTATTTCTTCTTGTTTTGTTAGTTGGTTGTTATTAAAGAATCCTAATAGAACTATTCTAGTTACCTCTGCTACAGCCGATAGAGCTGCTAAGTTTATTTCTCAAACCCGGAATATCCTTCGTCTGGTTCCTTACTGTAAACAAATGGAACCACAAGACTTTGATAAGGATAATGCATTTGGTTTTAATTTACATAATAGGACCGTTTTTAGTCAGGACTTAAATCTAACAGCTAGAGGTATTACCAGTCAGATTACAGGTTTACACGCTGATGATATCATAGCCGATGACTTAGAAATTCCCGAGAACTCAGACAGTCCCGCAGCCCGTGAAAAGCTATACAACAAAATTCAAGAGTTTGAACAGGTGCGTAATAAAACTCAAAACGGTCGGGTTATCTTTTTAGGCACACCGCAAACAAAAGATAGTATTTACATTAAGCTTAAAGATAATTATAATATCTTAAAGTTTCCCAGTGAAATGCCAGATATTAATATCTCCGATGAATGTGAAGATGTTGATGACTATATTATGAACCTTGGGATAGATGCTGGAGAACCAACGCAACCGGAGAGATTCTCAAAAGAAGTTTTAAAAAAAGTTGAAGCTAAGATTGGACCCACTCTGTATGCTCTCAACTATAAGTTAATAACAACACTTGCAGATAACAAGAAGTATCCCCTCAGGTTGCAAGATTTGGTTGTCCTAGATACAAGCCCAGAACTATTCCCTGAAAAGGTTGTCTGGGCTAATGCCGTGCAGAACAAGCGTGTCCCCAGTTACGGTATGAAGGACGATCTAGTATATGAACCAATGTGGGTATCAGACAATTTTGTTGAGTATGACCAGACTGCTATGTTTATTGATCCCTCAGGTAGAGGTTCAGATGAAACAGCAATCTGTGTAGCTTCTACTGTAAATGGCTATATTGTTATTCACGAACTGTTTGGCTTACCGGGTGGATATGATACTGCAACACTAGAAAAGATTGCTAAGGTTTGTCAACAGTATGGTATTAAAATGATCCGATATGAAAGCAACTTTGGTGACGGAATGTTTGGTCAACTGCTACGACCAGTTATTGCTGAGTTGTGCGGACCAGTTGCTGTAGAAGAATATCGGGTAACTGGAGCCAAAGAAAAAAGAATATTAAACATTCTTGAACCAGTAATGGCTCAACATAAACTTGTGTTTAATACCAAAGCTATCAAAGATCAGGAAACTCAAAAACAAATAACCCGATTAACTGAACGACGGGGTGCTCTAAAGCACGACGATAGAGTTGATGTAATATCAGCCTGCGTTTCGTATTGGGTTGATAACATTGGTATGAACCCTGATACTATTATTGAAAAGAACAAACAAAAAGAACATGAAGACAATGTTAAAGAATGGATAAGTAATAAAAGAGTCATGGGTTTACTTGGTGATAGGATTAGCGGAGCTATTCTGTATAATGGTAAACCAGTTAAAGAGTCTAAATACAAATCCATATTAAAAAGGAACAGACTGTGATATGCGTTGTTACTGGCCTAGGTCCAAGAGTTGGCACTTCCTTTGTAATGAACGAAGCAAGAAAAGCAGGACTACCGATTATAGGCCATAAGTTTCTTCCTGAGTGGACAGTCCCTAAGCACAATCCAGAAGGATACTATGACCTAGATCCTTTTGAGTTTGTTGATTTATATTACTCAGGTCAGCTTAATAAACGAGTTGTAAAAGCTTGGGGGCCGTTACTTGCTAAAGTAAATCCTAATGACATTAGTTGTGTTGTCTTGTTAGAACGAAAAGATAAACAGGCACAGCTAACTAGTATAAAAAAGGTAATGATTGATGAAATCAAAACACCTAAAGGAAGACAATTTAGCCATTTAACAGCAGAAGAAATATTAGAGGAACACCATAGCGCGATCAGTTTGGTCCGTTTAAACAATGTCCTCAAAGTCTATACAGAAGATTTACATAAAGAAATAGGTAACATACTTAATTTTCTAGAAAGAGGATTAACATGGCAGTAATGATTGCAATGGGCGGCATGGCTCTTGCTCAGGGTGTACTTGGAGCAATTGGTCAATCAGGCCAAGCAAAAGCTCAAGCTATTCAACAGCAGATGCAGCAAGACCAAGCTAACTTTCAAAACGAATTAAAAGTAGATGCTGAAAATAGAGCAATTCTTCGTCAGCGTTTAGCACAAGAAGCAACTAATCTATCCATTTCTTTAGCTGCAGGCAAGCAAATGGGTCTTCAAAAGTTCTATGCAAGAGAGGGGTTAAACAATGCCAGAAGTCAGTTGTCTAAGAATACTCAGCAAATTAATGCTCAGTTCCTCTCAGCGTTATCTTCTCGCGGTATTTCCACAAAATCAGGCACGGCTAGAGCACTACTGCGTCAGAATATCGAAGCGACTGAAGCGAACGCCGTTGCGCTACGGCTCAACGCAGACAGACAAATGAAAGATATTGAAACAAACTTTCAGAATGCCTTAGCTCAGCGGCGTAATGATTATATTGAAACGCAAGCTTTTATACCTACTACTGGTGGTATTGTAGACTCAAGCAGCTCAGCTTTATTTACTGGTCTTGTTCAAGCTGGTATTGGCTCTGTATCTGCTGGTCTACAAACGAGCTTCCAATATGGCGGTAAGAGTGGTTTATCTAAGAGTATAAATACATTCTTTGAGGTCTAATTATGAACAATATGTTATCCCAATTACAAAAAATTGCTGTTGAAAAAGTGGGAACAAATAATACTTTTGACACAAGCAGTAAAATAACCAGTGAACAAGAAACAAATAGCCTTAATGAAATCTTTGATACAGCTAAAGAAATGTATCCACAAGATTTTAAAAAAGCTTCTGAATATGTTTTAAAAACAGTGCAACCAAACAAAATGAGTACTAATGGTATTAAAAACTATTGGACAATGTTTGATACAAAATTTCCAGATTATGCTGATAGTATTAAAACTCAAATCTTAACAAGTATTAATCAAAACCTAGACAGTAAAACCAATGATTCTGAAAAAGAATTTTACTTGCGAGATATTATAACTACGCTGCCTAGTTGGGCGGCTGATAGTTTTTATCCAAAACTAGCACAAGTTTCTATGAATGTCGCTAATTCTAATATGTCTAAAGCTACTCAACTCTATAAATCAGAGCTTGATAAAAGAATGGATTCAATTAGATATTCTAATTTAGATCCAGAAGTAGCCAATTCAGTGCATGTAGATGATATATTAAAACTAGAAACTCTTAACATGTTAAACTCAGCTAGAGTTGTAAATGGAAGAGTTGCTGTAATAACCGAAGATGGTACAATTGTTTTGGCAAATGAAATTAAAGACCGTACTGAAGTATTTGGCAAAACAAATACAGGCTCTCCTTCTGTTCACGAACAAGTAGAAATAGAAAAACTAAGTAGAGATATAATAACTAAAGCAGTTAATACTAGCTTGTCAAAAACAAGAGAAGAAGTTACAAAACAAAACAACTCTATTTCTTTTGAAACAAGAATGAATCTTGAAAAAGGAATGTTTACAATTGACGAATGGGATACTGCCTTTTCAACTATAAACACAACCAACATAGAAAGTGCAATAACAGCAGGTCTTCGCGGCGAAATCAATGCAGGTAGAGTTAAAACAAATAGAGACTTGCAAGAAACACTTTTTACTGTGTTAAAGAAATATAAAGATATTCTAGGAGGCAACCAATGAATCCCCTACCACAAATAACCAAACAAACAGACCTAAGAGGCCCACAGGTTTTTGAGCAGCCTAAACAACCTCAATTTACCTACACTGAAAGAGTTCCTATTACTCCCACATATCAGTTTAACTATGATATTGGTATAGATTGGGCTTCTTTAGGAAGCGCTGTTTATAATGCTGGTGCAAATATTTTTAACAGTGTTGCCAAATATCAATTAGAACAGGAAGTAAAAAGATATACAGAAGACGAATTGCCTTTTGATATGGCACAAAAAAAAGATATTGAGTATTCTTCTAATCCAGAAGAAAACCAGTATAGATTGCAGCAAAGAAATCAACAACTTAAAAGTATTGTTATTGAAAGAATGCAATCCATGGGATATAACAATACCGACATTAATGATATATTAAGCGGTAGGGTTAAGGTAACAGATATAAGCGGAAGAAATCAAGTAGGGGATGAGTTTGTTTTACGCTATTTAACAAAACTTCAACTAGACGGCATAAACACAGAAGCAGCTATAAGAAAACAAGAAAGAGCACAGTTTGCAAATGCTTTTGCAAATGCTCAACAACTTATTTCAAACCCTCCTACAACACTATCACTAGAAGAAGCTAAAGCTAGATACGACAGTATGTACTTTGGCTTACGCGACAGTCTTACTGTTAATGGTATTGATGCTCGTATTTTAGATAGAGAAGCAGATCCAAAAGAAATTTACAACTATTCTCAAGAACAACAAGACATTATTTCTTCTGCTTTAGCTGTAAACCAGCAACTTATAGAAGCTAGACAAAAATCAATTCATAGTTTATATGACTATGAAGTATCAAAAGTAGAAACAGATAGTGCTAAAGCGGTTGAAAAAGCTTTTGAAAACCTAACATCAGGTATAACACAAGGAACACTTCCTTATAGTTTACAAGGTTTAAAGGATTTTGAAAAAGCTTTATCTGGTTTTTCAACAACACTAGATGAAATTAATCGTTTAGAAACACAAAGAAAAACACAACTTAATAGTTCGATATCTACTATACTTCCAGATATTAATGATAGAGCAAAGCAAAGAGATAAACAGTATACAGATACTGCGTATTTTTGGACAATCAAAACAAATAAACTACGGCAACTAGAAATAAATATAGTTGACTTAGACTCACAAATAGGTAAACTTGCTCCTACTGATTTTGAAAAAGCAGACCAACTATTTCAAAAAAGAACCCAGTTAAACGAACAAAAAACAAAAACACTAGAAGAACTAACCGAAGTTCCTACAGGCTATCTTACTGAAGAACAAAGAAAAATACAAGAGCAACTTAAGGCTGTTATAGAGAAAAAAAGACAAGAAGGTTCTGAGACAAGGCTTGAAGAAATCCTTGGTCAAGAAGTTTCCTCCCAGTTACAAGGTGCTTCAGATAAAATAACAACATTCTTAAAATTTAGAGAATATGTATTAGCTAACCGTCAGAGCTTTACAAAAAGTTCTTTCAAAGCTGAAGCAGAAAAACTAGGTTTAACAGAAACATTTGGAGACTTGATAGAGCAATACTCTCAAGACTTTCCAGAAAAACTTGGAGATAAGCTAGCAGATTCGTTGGCTTTATTACGAAGCGATGTTGAGCAGAATCTTGTTAAAACATTGATTAATACTTATCAAGGTATTTCTGAAACTGGCACAGAACTTAGTAAACAAGTTGCACTTCAAGTAGCTGGTAGATTAGCTTCTTCAAAAGCTACCACAACAAGTGGTCAAACAGGTATTGCAAACGGTGTTACTAGTGGGTTAGATAAAGTAAAAACACAAGAAGAATTATTTGGCGCTATGGCTGGAAGACCAGTTGAAGATCCTGCAAAAGTATCTACATACTCTAGAACAGAGTTTGCTAATGGAGGTAGGGATCCTTCTTCATTAGGCTGGCTACAATTACCTGTAGTTGATGAAGCAACTCTAAAAGAAAGCGCTCAGCTATTAAGCCAAGACTCTGCAAAAAAAGCATTAGTTGAAACAGTACTAGCAAATCCTTCTGCTTTAAACGCAGGTGGATTAGACAAGCATATTGAAGCTGTAAGAAGTGTACAAAGAAAATACGAACAGGGTAGTAATTCTTATCTAACAGCAGAACAATACATTCTTGATCTTACTATGTTAAAAAGTTTGTTACCTCCACCCGGTCAACTTAGAGTTGGTAGAGAAAGAACAACACAAACAGTTTTACAAGAATGGAAAAAAGCCAGAGAAGATTACAATACTACTGTCAATATCCTACAAGGTATCGGATCACAGGCAGAACCTAACAAAGAGCAGGTTAAAAAACTAACAACTGTTCGGGATCTTATGATTGCCTTTGCTACAAAAAGTGAATTTGAAGATTTACCTATTGGATCAACATCCGCTGGAGCTGCTTTTGAAACTTATGCTGAGGCTTTAAATGCTGATTATTTTTTTGACTCAACACAATTAGGTGCTCTTTCTGCAATGCAAATGGATGTATTGACACCTATTGGAATTGCTATAGCAACAGCAGGACCAAACGCTACAGCTGAAGAAATAGTTAATAACGCCTTCCTTGTTGCCTCCAACTATGGCTGGACAATGACTGGAAGAAAAGGTATTAAAACAGACGAATATGAAGAAAGCGAAACAATACCTACCCCTACAAGAGATGTAACTGGATCTACCCAACCGGGAGAAGCTTTCTCTTATTCTGATAGACAGGATAATACGGTTGGTTCAATAACAAGTATTTATTCTTATTTAGGCGGTTTAAAAGCAGGTCAACCAAAACCCGGTTTGTTTGCTAGAGATTTTACTCCTATTGTTTCTCAAGAATTGTTTGAACTATCAGATGCTTTAAAAGTTGTTTCAGACTTTTCCTATTCTGATGGTTTAACAGACGAAGTTTTAAGAAACGATAAAACTAACTTCCCTGTTTTAGAAGCTTTATTTAATGGTCAGTTTGACAACCCCGTTATTTCAAGTTGGGTTTCAGCTATTAAGAGTGAAGATATTATAAAATCTAGACAAGCTTTTATTGATCGTGTAAAAGAAGACGGTGGTTTAACAGGAGTTCACTTAGCTGAATGGGGTTTAAACTTATATCAACAAGATATAATAAACCTACCACCAACAGAACAAGCTGCGTTGCTTGTGTGGCGACCACTTGCTTCTTATACAGGTTCTTGGGAACTAGATAATCCAAATACTGTAGATGTTAGTAAAACACCTTATAGAGATGTTGTAGACACTAATGGAACTGTAATTGGTTATAGCGCATCTCCAACAGATGGGGCGTTTGTAAATATGAGACACCCCGTATTGGATAAAGTAAATAGAACAACAGTACTACCGCAAAGGGATAATACTATTTACGGTCCCTATAGTAATAATAGATTACACTCTGTTGATGGTTCTGGTTTACTTAAAGATGTTGTAGCACATGGCCTAAACGATATACACATTTCAGAAAGACCAAATAACATATATGCTGAAAGATTAAAAGACAGAACTGGTGTTGGTAGAGGAAAACTCGGTGGAGCTATGACTGGTCAATTTCAAAGAGCGTCTTCTCCCGATTTACTAAAAGTGTATCTAAAAAATAAACAACTAACTCCCCAAGAAGTATACGAAGGCTTCTATATTTATAGATAATGGAGATTACATGACACAGTATTCAACCCTTGGACAATCAAATTCGTTTTATTCAAATTTTGGATATTTTCAACCCCTTGAAGAAACTGATTATCAAAATGTAATTAATAAATCTATTAATGATAATATCAATGTTTCTCTAGCTGGTGAGCTACAACCAAATATATTCTCAACTGGAGATTATTCATTAAAGCTTACCAAGGGTGGTCCTGTAAATCCAACAACTGTAGACTTTGCAAATTCTGTTTTACTTGATAAAACTCAAGAATGGATGGGAGGTATCTTCGGAAGACAACCAGCTGTTATTGACGCAGCTTATTATGGTTTATTTGGAGAAAAAGCTTCAGGATGGAAGTATGTACCTTTTGTAGACAGTTGGAGTAAAGTAGAACAGGAAAGAAGAAGAGTAGATGAACAGTTTGTTACTAACAAACAAAAACAAATTGACACTCTTCTTTCAGAACGATATAAAGAACAAGCGCCGCTTGTAGTAGAAGCCTTACAGCGAAACCTCGGTGTCAACTGGAAAGAAACTTTTGCTAAAGGTGCTAACAATAAAAACGCATATGCTGAACAAGTTTATCGCTTTCTATTAGACGAGACTAGAAAGACAACAAATAAGAATGCTTTGTATTCTTCTTTACTAAACTTAAAGAGTAATGATAAGCCTATTTGGAACTGGACCTATGCAAATATTCTAAGCGATTACGATGTACTTGCTTCCACAGCTTTAACACTTGGTGCTGAATCTCTTTTATCAGGGTCTTACATTACTTTAAGCGCAGCTGCTAGCTCTGCTACGGCTTCAGCTGCTAGAGCTACAGGTATTAGACTAGGAGCAACACAGGGTTCTGAGGGCGTTATTAGGCTGGCTCAAACAATAGGAAAAACCACAGGCTCACCTAATTGGTGGTCGCTATTCAAGTCTGACTATACGCTAAGCACCAGACTTCCAGCGGCAACAAGAAATGCACAAAGAGTTCTTACTCAAGCTTTAGAATCAGGTAAAATAACCCAAGATCAAATTAAGGTATTGCAAAGACTAAGACCTGATCTCTTTACAACAGCTCCAACAGGAGAAACAATAATTGCAAACCCTTTCTCAATTGCCACAAACGCTAGAAAGTATCTACAGTTTAGAGGACTAGAAATAGCAGGTACAGGACAGCAAGTTGCAGTTAACTCAGCAAACCGAGTAAAATTAGTAGATGCACTGAGTAAAGTAGCGTTAACAACAGATGATATTCTATTGGTTGGTAAATCATCAAGCCACCTCAATTATTTGTTTAAAGTTGGCAAGTCTGGAGCGGTTCAAGGTGCTTTAGATGGTGCAGCCAATGCTGTATGGATGGGTAAAGAAAGAGCAGACCAAATGTTGATGGCAGAAAACATTGACATTCCTTCCTATAACCTTAGTGAAGTTATCAGCAGTGCAGCTCTCTTCGGAGCGTTTGGTTTTACTTTAGGTATTGGATTTGGTGCTATTACTAGCCCAGTTCGTACTGGCTTATCAACTCTGAGCGCTATAGACGGTAGAGCTTCTTTAGGTACTCCCAACGCTAAGCGTGGTTTGCTGCAATATGTTGGCCCAGACCGTATGACAGAAAGTGAGTTTAACTTACGAAATGCTCTTGCTTCTGTTGTAGGTAAACAGGCTGCATTAGCTGCTGAAGTAAACGCTAATTCAAGAGTTGCTATTGTTAGAGATATTGTCAAGCTATTAACAGGATCTGAAGAAATAGGCGTAAGATTAGTTGATCCTAAATTCTTGGAAGCAAACAACTTAACCATTGAAGAAGTTTCTGGTTTAGTTACTTTTATTACTCAAGAACTTATTGGTAAGTCTAGTAAAGCAAATCAGATTGGAAGCATTCCAGCTGGATTAATGGATGATATTATTGCAGCATATGCTCAATGGAAAAGAGCAAATCCAACTGCCGCAGTAAATGCGTTTGAAATTAAAGCTGTTGCTGGAGAAGACTTCCTAAAGAGACTTACAGAACATGGCGTTAATACCAACAATTCTGGTAAACCATCAGTACTTAAGACACAAACAATTGATGAAATTAACCAAGAAGTTTCGTTCCTAGAAACAGTAGAAGCTGTTGAAAAACTAGGAGCATCTGTGGTTGATGGTAAGATTAAAGTTCTTAAAAGAAGAAAACAAATACTAGAAGCTAAAGAACTAAGAAGAAAAGAACTTCCAGATCTAAAGAAACAACTAGAAGAACTAAACACAAAAAACAAGACTCCTGAAGTTGAAGCAGATATTAAGAAACTAGAAGAAAAGATTAAAAGATATGAAAGACAGGCAGGAGAACCACTAAAGGATAATAATCCAAACGCTGTTGTTATTCGTTCTTCATCTACAAGTGTTAGAACTTTACAAATTAATGGCTTTGATATTTCTACTAGCCGTAGTGGTCTATTATTATCTATGTGGTTAGATACTGTTAATAAGATTCACGCTTTAGCTGGACAAAACACAGCAGAAGCTAGAAAAGCAGTTAACCAACTAAGACAAGAAGCAAAAGAACTAGAAGAACAGATTGATTCTTTATACAGAAAACCAGAAGAAAAATCAAGAGAAGAAATCAGAAAGAACTGGTTTGATGAGCAGTTTGCTACTATAAAAAACGATCCTACAAAGCTTGCTCAGTTTAGACAAGCTCTAGGAGCAGCCCTATCTCAGTCTTCCGCTACCACGGGGTCTAGAGCCGTTAGTATGAACTGGCTATCTCAACTTCGTTTTGAGTCAGGTTTAGGAGAACTTTATACCCGTCTAGCTAGCTATGGTACAGGTACAGCTGATCTTATGTATAGTGTTTCTGATGTACTATTCCACACTATGGAGATGCTTGATTCAAGCCAGTTGTTTAGCTATGCAAGCCTTGCTGATATGGGTAGTTCCCTTAGCGTCAAGGAAGCTGTAGATCGCGGCTATCGCCTTGCTATGGGCGTTAACAGCATTACCGAACAGCTCCGTCGAATGGATCCTAGAAAAGCAGCTCTCATTGAACAACGAGTTGTGAGGGATATCCGGGAAAGTGCTACACAGTTATCAGACACTATAGGATTAAACGAAGCTGAGATAAACCTAGCAAACGATCTAATTACTAACACCAGAAAGTTCTTTACTTTCTTTGGAGATCAAGCTAAGAAACTAGGAAAAGACTTTGAAGATAGCTTTACTTATGTTCCTCAAATGCTTACAAGGAAGCTGGACGCAACCCAGCAAGCTAAACTAGCACAGTTAGGTTATGAAGCAGCTGTTAGAAAGATAATAAAAGAAGGTAGCATTCCTTGGTCTGAACTAGAAAGACTAGGCCAGATTGAAAGAGGAACAGACGGTTCTATTATTAATATCCCAGAAACAAGTTTATTCTATAAAACAGACGATGCTGGTAAAGCATTGCCGCTTTCTGAGATGGTAGCTCAAATGCCTAAAACAATGGATGAACTTCGTCTTTTAGAAGCTCAGAGAAGAAAGCTTAATAATGAACTGGCTGAGTTACCAGAAGATCTCCGTCAAATACTAGAAGCACCTAACACAGCGCGGGTTAATAAAGAAAAGCTTAAGAGAGCACTAGACGAACAAAAAAACAGAGTTAAAAAACTGTTTGACAGAGCTGTGGGTGTAAACGGTGGTTTTAATATCTTTGATATTAATGCTCTTGCTAAGAGCTTATATACAATGAAGAAGTATGCTACTGAACTTGGCGAGTTAGATTATGTAGCTTATGCCGATGATTTATTAAAGAAACTAGATGATAATGGTTTGGCTATAAATGAAAAGCCCACTTCACCTAGAGATCATATAATTAATGGTCAAGATGATTTAATTAAAGCAGGATCTAAAGTAGAAGACTTAGAGTTAAAGGTAGTTGATACTTTTGCCCCTGAAATTACACTAACTCGTACCGCTCCAGATGGTACTAAAACTGTTGAAAAACTTAGTGAAGGTTTTGTAGTAAAGCAATGGGTTGATAAAACCAAAGCTCCCGGACTGGACTTTGAAAACCCAGCAATGAGTTTACAAACTGTATTATTAAACCGAGCTGGTTCTGTAGCAGAGAAACAAGCAGCAGCTAATGCAGGATTCCAGTACACTATTTCCAATATTGTTTCTCGTTTAGAAGATATGACTGGAACATCTGCTGGTGATAGTGTTAGAATTGGTTTTAATATTGAAGATTTAAGAACAGGTTTTATTACAGAAGAACATATCTTTAATTGGATGCGTTCTGAAAAATTTAAATCTGAACTAAACCAAATAAGACAACTTACAAAAAACACGGGACTAAACGATGTTGAACTTGGTTTACTATTAATTAATAAGTATGTAGGAGAAGCTAAAGAATATCAGTTAAAGAGTATTAAACAATTAGCTGAACAACGAGCAACAACCTTATTAGAAAACAGTCCTTATGCAAAATCACTACAACTAGAAAAAACACGCATAAACCAAGAATTGTTACAAATAGAAGAAGCTATAAAACTAACTCCTAGTGCTGATGAACAAAAACTTACCAACCTTACTAAACAAAAAATAAAGTTATTAGTAGAAAAAGAAAACTTATCTAAAGAACTAAAAGAAATGGAACAGGCTCTTTCTTTAAAAGTATCTTCACAAATTGAAAGAACTTTAGCTAATGTTTCTGAAGATATTAATACTTTGTTCTTAAAATCTAGAAGAGCTGGTAAACCTTTAGATAATTTAGATACTCTAACAGTATTTGATAAGAGACTTAATAAAGTTCTAGCTGATGCTTTAAATATAGAAAATCCTAATTTTATTTCATGGAAACCAGTAGATAGTGAAGCTTTAAGCAGCCAAGTTAAAACCAGAGTTGTTACAGATTTAGAACAAACAACTAAACTATACCAACAGAAAACAAACTTAGTTCTAGAAAGAATAAAACTACAAAAAGAAATAAGCAACACCACACCGCCTAGTTTGATAGACGCAATTGAAAAGGCATACAAAGCAGCTGGTGTTGATGATATTGAAAAAGCTGTTAAAACTTTTGCTAAAAATAATGATAGAATTTCTAAGCTTGTAAAGACAATTAAGCAAAAGAAAAAACAATTATCAGCTCTTGCAGACGATACCTCTGAAGAAGCTGGTGTATTGACTAATGACATTGCTAAACTAGAAGAAACTTTAGAAAAATCTTTAAACAAAGTTAGAAAAACTGTTATGTCAGAAAGAGCTAAAGTAGCCACAGAAGTAAAAAAGAAGGCTATTAAACAGCTTGAAAAAGACAAAGCAAAAGCACAGGAAAGACTTACTAAAGTTGAAGAAGCTATAGGCGACTTAAGTAATCAGATTAAAGCACTAGACAAGAAATCTGAATTAAGTGTGTACGGTACACTGTTTAATAAACTTAGTGGTGAAGAACAAGAAGCTTTATTAGAGTATATTAAACTAACTAAGGGTACAGCAGTTGGTTTAGAGTCTTTAGTATTTACAGAACAACTAGGTAAAGAACTAGAAAACTTATTTGAATTTGGTGGCCCAGAAGCTTTAGCTAAATGGGGAATATCTCCAGAAAACTTTGTAGATAATAAACTTAATGCCGCTGGTCGTTTAGAATACTTACAATACTTAGCAAAAGAAATGCCCGGTGAAAAGGGCGCTGAACTTAAAGCTAGTCGTGCTAAGTTTATTGAAGAATCTACAAGCATGGAAAAACCTAAGATAAACTTAGAAACAGATCCTAAGGCTGTAATTGAAAGAGCTAAGTTAAGAAATAAAGCAATTCAAGAAGCAAGAGAATTAGAAAACAAAATTGTACAAAGTATTGAAGATCTTGATGCAGACTATGAATTAGCTGCTGCATTAGATAAAGTAAAAGAAGCTTTAGAACTGGCTTCTACAAACACATCCTTAACAGAAGCCGTTAAAGTAAGTATTAGCACTGAACTTGATAATGCCAGAGCTGTTATACAAATACTTAGTGATTTAGATCCACGATTTGAAACAGCTTTAGGATATATAAAAAAACAACTAGACTCAATTGATTTTACAACCGCAAGTAAAACAAGTGATTTGCTTGTAAAAGTAAACAAAGCAATACAAGCTTTAAGTGTAGAAGATTACCCAATTAAAGAAGCTTTAAGAACTTTCCAAAGCTCAGAACTTAAAAGACTACAAGAAGAGTATGGTGTTAATATAGCTAACTATATTGAAACAGCGGATAAGATTAGTGATTTGCAAGACTCCTTGTATAATGAGTTAGCTAACATTGAACTCGGACCTGAAGCTTTAATTAACCCAGCAGATCCTAATAGCATGACTTATAGACAATTGTTTGATATGCTATATAACCTTAAGCATAATCAATCAAATGCTAGAAAAGCTATTAGAGATCATCTAGGTTCACTGCCGTTTGATACAGCAGACAAAGCAGATAAACTAAAAGCACTGTTTACTAAACTAGACGAACTAGAAGCAGTTGAACAAGGTTTAATTAAAGCTAACCTAGAAGGCCATTCTTTAAAGTTTGGTGAAGCAATCTCTAACTGGGTAGATGAAACAAGAACAGCATTTAATGTATTTAAAACAGGCGTTAATAAAACCGAAAGTACTCGTTTCTTTAATCTAATGAAAGAAGGTTTAAATACAGGGTACTTAATTAGCAGAGTAAGAGGAGAAGACGGTAAGTATTTATATCGTGTTCTAGATCTTTACCACCTTACCGATCAGCGGTATGGAAGCGTTGTTCCGACCGAAGTGCATGCTGATTTTGACAAGATTGTCAGTATTATTCAAGTACGGAAACAAACAAGATCTAACTTAACTTTTGATAAAGTCCTACAACGAAAGAAGAAACTACTTAGCGAAAACGAAGCTATTTACGGACCAACCTTTGAATATCTTGAATCATTTAAAACCATTGTTGATGGTGCTTCTGTATTTGATATTAACTATGGTGCTTTCTTTAATGGGCCAGAGTTAATACGAAAAGAAGTAGAAAGCCTAAGAAAAACAATACAAGATTCTTTAGAAGTTGTAAACACTGGTCGTAAAGAAGTTATTGCAGCTATTAATGATATTCAAAAAGCAGGGCGAAGCGAAGCCAAAGTTGCTAACCTTTCTCCTGAACTACGAAGTTTAATGGCAGAAGCTCTAAAACGACAAAGAGAATATCAAGAAACTATTAGTAAACTTCTTAAAGAAGGCTTTGTTGGAACAAACCCACAACAAGCAAAAGCTTTACAATCTGTCTTTGATAGAATTCAAAAGCTTAGCAAGTTAAGTATAGAACTTTACGAAGGTAAGATTCCTACTTCTTATGAAGTTCAAAAAGCTGTAGCAAAAGCACCAGAACTAAAAGCCTTTAAGAGTCGAGCCACAGCTAATAGACGGCGACTCTTAAAGAAAGAACTAGAAGAGAATGCAGATATTCTTGATTCTGAGATTAATACAGTAAATGAAGTTAAAGAACTAAACCGTCTTGGTAAACTTAGTAAGAATATCAAACGAGAAATGCGTAGGGTTGAAAACGGAGAATCTTCTGAATTGTTTATTAAAACACCAGAAGGATATGTGATTCCAGACCCCAATCTTACAATGGATAGATTGGTAACCCTTCTTAACCTTAGCGACACCAGACCTGAATACGCTGTGATTAGAGAAACAGCTAATGATTTCTTGCGACATGTTATTTATAAGAGACTGGTTAAGCAAAACAAATTGGCTGGCAGAGAGGTTAATTTCCGGTATGCAGATGCAATTGGAAGAGATGTAGACCAAATCGAAGATATAGTTGGTACTGTCTTTGCATCTTTCTTAGATTTTGAAAGAAAGATTGCAGTAAATGAACCTATCTTAATAAGCGCTGGTTTATCGGTTAAAACCAAAGATTTATTAGAAAACGCTCAAAGATTATTTGATACTTACAAAGCATCAAAAGATAGAGCAGAACAGCAAGAGTTATTACGACAGATCTATAAGATAGAGGGAGATCTAGATACAGTCTTACTACAAAGAAAACTTAAACGAGATGATACTGGAAAAGTTATTCGCAAGAAGGACGGAACCCCAGTTATTGAAACCAGCTTTGTTAAGTATGAACCAGTTGATAAAAAAATCAAAACCAACTATCTCGTATCTGCTGCCATTAAAAAATATGTAGCGCAATCCTTTAAGAAAAATACCAATGTTGAAAGATATGAAAAAGCTCTTTCTGAAGGTCTTGTTGAAAACAATGTTGGGTTGCGTTCATCCAATGGAGACTATATTGATCCAACCAGAGCAGAAGAACAGTTTGAAATAAACCAACTTCTATCTATGTTTGCATTTGATAGAGACTCGTTTAATCAGTACTTACTGAGAACAGGTAAACTAAACACGCTAGGTGTAATGCCAAATAACCTTACAAATATTGGAGTTATCCAAAGAGGTTATTCATTCTTTATAGAAGAACTTCTTCGTGTTACTAGTTTAGATGTACCTGAAGTTACTATAGGTAACAAGAAATATCAAATACTAACAAAACCAGAGGAACGAACTTTACTTGGACGAAGAGAAGTATCTCGTCTAAATACGAATGAGTTCCTGCGATATATGGTAGACAGGATGGCGCTAGAGTACCGAACCTTAGCTAAGGATTCTACAATACCTTCTATAATTGGTAACCTGTCTTTAGAATACTCTGATAAACAACTTAAAGAAATATTCTCAAGAGAACTTATTAAAGAGTATCTGCGAGTTGTTAGAAAAGATATAAGAAAAGTTGTTGGTGATACCTTTATTGACCTAGACGAAGTTCCTGTTGGTCGTTTGTTAAATCGGTTAGAAGAAGAAAGAAGAAGTATTCTAAAGAACTTTAGTGATGAAGTTCGTAAGAACAGCTCAAGCAAAGATTGGGTAGATGTTACAAAGCCTCGTTTAGAAGCAGCTAAGAACAAAAAACTAGCTGCTCTAGATGCTCAGATTGCTAGTGCTGAAAAAAAGATTGGAAGACTTCCAGCTTTAATTCGGACACTAGAAGAAGAACTATTTGAAGAATCCTTAAAACCAACAACTAAAAACTATAAAACAATTTCAATTGACAGAGACATTACTGGAGTTGTAACAAAAACAAATAGAGGCGGCGCTAAGTCAACAAGGTCATTAACAGATCTTATAGGTAAGTACTTAAACGGAACTTACTCTGAAAGTATTTTTGTACGCGATATACAGTTTGCTGCAAGACAATCTGATTTATTAAGAGCATTTAATAATTATGTAAAGAGACATTATGATGTTGATACATTTGAAGAATATGTAATTAAGAAAGCTAAAGATAGTACAGATGAATATGCAGATGGTTTAACTAGAGGTATTGAACTACGGCAAGAAGCACCATACGCTATTGAAAAGATTGATGAAGCCGAACAAGTAATGCTCGGTATTATTTCAGAAAACTTCAAAGGCCAAGCCGAAAAAGTATACTTAGGATTAGCTGAAACAGATAAAGATACTGCTCTACTGTTCCTAACTACTGAACTAGCAGAACTTCAGAAGAACCTGACAAAGATGGGTGCATCTCAAGAAAAGCTGGAAAAGGTTACTAAGGTCCAGATTAAAGCACTTAGCGAACTGCTAACGCAATACTCTGATAGTCCTCTAGCTGCTAAGGCAGAATACAATGCTTTCCCCTTATTAAACGAACTGCGAAAAGTTTCTAATGAGGCAGTAACCAATGTATCTGAAGGAAACCCAGCTTACCTAATAGCATCTAAGCTATCTATCGAAGATGTAAACGCATACAAACGAGTAGCTGGTTCTCTTCTATTAAATGAAAATGTTAAAGATGCTTCTAAGATATTACCTGAACAAAGCATAATTAATATTCTAAATGATCTAGAATCATTTGGTTTTATTCAGAGACTTTCTACTTCTCCATTTAAAACTATTGAAGATTTAGTAGCACAAAACGGAAGCGTAGCTTCAATGTTTGAACTAACTACTCAATCTTTAAATAACAGTCTTAATAAAGTTCTAGACTTTAGCCCAGAAAGTTTAATTCTTGGAAATGCTGTTAGATCTTCTACTGCTCAGCACAGAATTATGGGAACACTACGCAGTGCTACACTAAAGAAAAAACTAGCTAGCGTAGCTCCTGATTCAGATGAAGCAAGAAGAATAACAGATGAGATAAACAATTTCCTAAGCTCTGTTGAAAAAACAGAAGCAGAAGAAATATTCCAAGCAATGGATAGATTGTTCCTTTTACAGCGAATGCAAAAAAACATTGGCAAGCTAAAGCCAGAAGATGTTGTATCAGTTGAAGCAAGCGCTGGTGTTTCAAAAGAAGATATTATTGCATTCCTAAAACGAAAAGAAGCAGAAAATGTTTTAGAAATAGATGCTTTAAGTGCTAAGATTAGTACTTATAAAGCAAATAATTCAACTAAGATTATTCCAAAAGTTATGGAAAAAGAAGTTAGTAAGCTTCCAGATGTGAGTGTAGAACCTTGGAAGAATGGTAAGCTTGTTTCTGTAGCAGATCAAATTATGGATGCTCTAAAAGGTAATACTAAACATTATACTGGAAAGCATGCAGGAGCTACCAAGACAGGGCTACAAGAAGACATGGAAGCATGGGCTGCTGGTATGAACGGTGAGCCTTATACTCCCACAACCAGTGGAACTGTACCTATACTAGAGTCGGCTAGAGCCAAGTCTTATGACGGTAGTGGTAAACCATACTTTAATAACGACGATCTAGTTGATCCTCAAAACGCTGAACTAGCAAGTTATCTGTCTAATGACTTAGGCGCTATAACTCAGAAGTATGCTAAAACAGCTGGAGCTAGTCTATCAGCTGATGTAGCATTGAGGGATAAGATTAAGCAGAAGTATGGTATTGATCTACCAAAGAACTTTGGTTGGTCTGATTGGATGGATGTTCTTCGGGATTATGTGGAAGGATTAAAACGAAATCCTTTAGTAGACTTTGAAGGAAGAGCAATTAAGATGAGTGATAAAGAAATTAACCATTTTAAAGAAGTTATTGACGGTATGTCAAGAATTCGTAGAGAGTTTACTGGTGAAGTTGATTCAACGGAACTTCCACCTCACGGTATCAGACAAGCAGCTAAGATGGGCAAGAATGCTTTACTGTCTACCGTTGGTCCTTTCATGGGTACTGCTGTATTGCTGACCGAACTACCTTTTAGTTTGTTCCGAAAGAACGGTTCTCTAAAGTCCTTCTTAAAGGGATTAGAAGTATTGTCTACAGGAAGCAGCCGAAGAAGATTGGAGCATACTGCATTTGCTTTTGAAAAATTAAACCGAGGTTTCCACTCTAAGTTTGGTGGAGAAGAATTAATTAATAATGAGATTACTTGGTTTAATAGACTGAAAGAAAACTTTAGAAACATGTTCTCCCCAGACGAAAGAATGTTACGAGAGTCTGGAGCTGGTAGACTATGGGATCATTTAGATAACTTCTTACAACACAAAGCAGCACTAAGCATGGAACTTGGTGGCCTACCTCACTTTGTAGAAAGAGTTTTAGCTGTAGCTTTAGAAAAAGAAAAGACTAATATATTTGGTCTACGGTCTAAGATTAGAAATGCTTTATCACTTATGAACACTCCTGAATTCAGGGCAGTAGCAGAACAAGCTGCTAGAGGTGATAAGAAAGCTCAAGCTGAAATTGTAAAACGGTTTACTGGTATAGCCAGAGAGTCTGGAGTACCTGTTGAAACTCTATCTTACATTCGTATGGCTAAGATTGATACTCCTGAAGAAATGGATAGAATTATCAGAATTATGGAAGTAGGTTCAGATGGTAATGGCTCATTTGATGGTAATGTTGCAATTTCTAAACTGTACAAACAGTCTAACTCTAGAGTTGCAAAGAACATTGAAATGCCCATGTTTGAAGAATCAGCAGCTAAGCTAGCTTACTTCTTAGAACTATCCGCCAGAGAAGCATCTCCCGAACCGTTTGGTTTGGGTAAGATTACTTATAAGTTTGAAAAGAATTCTTTGGGTGCTCAGCTATTATTCTTAGGTAGCTACCCCTTAGCTGCATTTAATACTTATAGTATTCGTAATGGCACAAGTAAGACCGCAGCAGCAATGATTGCACTATCGCTGGGTGTCTTTGGATTTGAAATCTTTGCTAAGAGAATAAGAGATACTATGCGGGGTAAGAGAAGCATGGAATCCAACTACGATGAGTATAGGGTTTCTCCGCTGGCTTACTTCCTGAGGGATGCCTCATATGCTCAGCTTGGTGGTCATTTAGATGCTGCCCTTGGCCCTATGTTTGTCATAGCAGGCAAGTCTATGGCTCCACCCGGTACAAGTAAGGATTTCAAGTATCAGGCTCCAGAGTTCGGAGTAATGCCTCAGGCAGCTTATGTCAATGACCTAGCCCGTCAGACATACCAAGCTGTTAATGGGGTAGTAACCAAGGGCGATAGTAAAGAAGCAATAGACCTAGCTGGTCGGGTTGCCATAGATATGTCGGTAGGTAAAGGTGTAGTAGATACCGCTGGTATGATGTTTAACCTTATGGAAGCTACTAAGGCAGCAGCCATAAATCAACAACTACATCAGTATGGTCCAGTGCATACACCCACGGAAGAGGCATTCCATGATTATTTAATGCAGGGATTAATCTCTCATTATGTTTATGGAAGTACCGATATTCCAGAATTTAAGATGCCACCCGAACCTATGGTTAAACAGCCCAAACCTACAATTAAACCAGTCAAGGTAGGTTCTCAGTTTAAGAAATTAAATATAGTAGACCAACTAAAGGGATCTACTGGGGTTTCTTCCGCTTTGGCAGAATCTTTAGAATAACCAATAGTTGGAGCTATGGAAGAACAACCCAAGGGGTATACTAGGTATATCCCTTGGGTTGTACCATAGTTGTCCTATAGATTTAATATATTATAATATTATATACTATAGGGGAATAGCTTAGGAATAGTATAGGAGTCCCCTAAGGGGGAATCCCTACTCAACCAAGCTATCCCCTAGGAATCTACCCCGGTAATTGCGGGGTTGGTCCCTAGTGGATATCCTTGGTATCTGTCATTATGGCGTGGTAAAACACTTATGGGTTCCCCAAAACACTTATACTGAGGGGTATCCCTTGTTTTTTACTGATGAAGAAATCGGCTTAGGGGTCGTGGATTTACAACGGGGTATTTGACATAGCGTGGCCGCGCATACCCCCCGCCACCCCCCGTCGATGTCCCCTAGGGGCATATGCCGGGTCAATCCGAAGCAATCCGAACGATTTGCCTAGGATTCCCATGCTCCGAGTTCATGGGGTATATCTATTGGAATCAGAGGAGTTTCCCATCAGCGTGATGGTATCCCCTGCTTCTTTCCTAGTGTTCTCGAAAGGAACAAGCGATGTCTAACGAGACTGTCGCGGCGACTCTGCGTCGCCTTGTCACTCTGCTGGAACAGCAGAGCATCACCCTCCCGCAGCCCGAGCGCAAGCGCAAGCCGAAGGCCGAGCCGCCGAAGGCGGCCAAGCCGAAGAAGAAGAAGGGCGCAACCGACGCCCAGCGTGCGTATTACAACGCGATGAAGATCAGCCACCCCTGCCCGTTCCGTCCGGGCTTGGTGGAGCGCGAGGCTTACCGCGCTGCCAAGAAGGCGGGTCTGATCGGCTGATCCCCTAGCAACAACTTTGGAGTACCCACCCTACGGGGTGGGACTCTCCTTGGCTGTTACCAAGGCTATGCCACGGTAGAACCGTGGCTGTTTCTTTCTGAAAGGTTTGAAATGGAAACTGTGATTGTTGTGCTGGCCCTCTTGGGTCTTGCTTCTTTCGTGGCTACTGCTGTCCTTTGGGACAAGATGTCCACGGAAGAAAAGAAGAATGTGTGCCGCAAGAAGTTCAAGGTTGTTGTTTGCTTTGAGTTCGATCCTTGCGATCCCAAGTCGGAAGAAGCATACGAAGTGGTTGAAGATCTAAAGTACTACCTCAACAATGGAGGTTACAAGGCAACCGTTGAGGACGCTTATTGAATCATACGCTTGCGTTGTAAGCGTATGGGCTTGATTTGTCCTAGTGGACAACGGCCCACGGCCTCTGCATACGCGCATATGTGTATGCTTATGGCGGCTTGATTTGTCCTAGTGGAGATGCTCACCCCTGCATAGGCGAAGGCTTATGTGGGGGTTTCACCATGCATCAGCGTAGGTGTATGGTTGTTTGGTTTCTTTCTTTACGAAAGGAAGGGGCAAATGAACAACAGCCCCGATATCGGTCAGCAGATCCTTGCACTGCTTGAGCAGTTGAAGGCTGCTTTCACCCCCACCGCCACTCCTGTGGCTCCTGTGGCTCCTGTGGCTACGGCCCCTTCGTGGGTGTCCGCAGTCACCGCTGCCTTTCCTGCCATCGTTGGCAACAACGGCAAGCGGGGAACGATGAACGCACGGATCAACCCGTGCTTCATGGCAGATGGCAAGGAAGTGCGTGACGGTGCAAACGCAGAGATCGCCAGCGGCAAGCCGGGGATCTTCTGTGCAGAGGCGGTGTTCCGCGCTACCAAGCGTGGTCACGATGTTCACGCATGGCTGAAGGCCAAGCCCGAAGCCAAGAATGCAACTCAAGTTGCAACCCCGGCTCCTGCGGCTACGGTGGCGACCATTCCGCCTGAACTGGCGGCAATGGCCGAGCAGATGGGCCTCACCTTGGTTCCCAAGGCTGATGCTCCCGTGGCTCCCCCAGTCAAGCGCATCAAGGGGCAGGCTCGTCTGACCTGCCTCCAGACGGCCTTGGCTGCGGCACAGGCGGGTAACCGCAACGCCGCCAAGGTGGAGTTGGTGCAGGTCGGACTCCTCAAGGAGTCTGACAAGATCCGCCTTGGCAAGATGATTCCGCTGATCGAAGCGGAGATTGCCAAGATGACCACGGTCAGCAAGACTTCCCATGCGGGAGTCCCTAACCTGACGGTGGCCTGACAACATCCCGAGTTTCGGAGTATCCCTTCTACGGAAGGGAACTCTCCCAACCTTGGGGTGCTAGTGACATACGGGTTACTAGCATAAGTTAGCATCTTCACTAGAAAGGAGAATCACATGAATCAGAAACTGCTTGAGCAGCAGTTTGTGGGTTGTGTGAACAACGCAGAAGTTGTGATTGCTGGTTTCGCAGAAGCCCTTGGTAACTTGCGGTTTAACCGCAAGCCTGCATGGTTCAAGTTCGTGCAGCAGAACACCAAGTGGGTTGCGAACGCTACGGTGTATGCCGTCGTTCGCAATGTTTCGGAACGAGCAGTTACCGAAGTTCATGCTGTCATTGCAGACCTTGCGTTTGCAATCCAGCGGGACTGGCAGGTAGATCGTAACAATGCGTTGACTTGGGCATGGAATCTCATTCACTTGGCTGAACAGGCCGGGTGGGTGACCTTGTACAAGACTTCGGAAATGACCCTCGTCAAGATGACCTCACGCTTTGCGTTTCAGCTGTATGAGAACAATGCGTGGGGAATGGCGGGTTGTTTCCGTCCACCGATGGTGGAACGACCACGGCCACACCGTGACCGTCGCCCCGGAGGATACCACAACCCACAAATGAGGCGTGGTATCAGCCACGGATCATGGAAGGAACTTGCGAGTGCTCCTCGCATGATTCTCACCATGAATAGAATGATGTTCACGAAGTGGCACATCTCGCAAGAGGTGTTGTCCATTGCCAAGGAAGTCTTTGCACTCCCTGAAGTGATCGTGGATCATCGTCGTGATCGGTACGGACACGACACCACGCTTGCAATGGCCGAGCAGTTCAGCGGTGTGGAGTTCTACAATCCCACCTACGCTGATGTCAGCGGTCGCATTTATTACGAGTGTGACTTGCTGTCACCGCAGGGCAATGACCTTGCGCGTGGTTTGCTGCACGGAACAGACCATGCCCTTACTGACATGGGTTGGTTCTGGCTTGCTGTTCATGTGGCAAACTCATTCAGCGGCATTGGTGGCGTTGGTAAACTTGACAAGACTCCTTACAAGGATCGTGTCAAGTGGACGCACAAGAACTCCGATACGCTCTGCCTCGTTGCCGAAGACCCCATGCGTTACATGCATGTGTGGTTCAACGGCATCGGGAAGGGAGCGGGATCATTCCAAGCACTTGCTGCGCTGCTTGCTTGGCGACGAGCCAAGGACACCGGACGATGCTGTCTGCATGTGAGGTTGGATCAGACAACCTCCAACTACGGCATCAAGGGTGGGCTGCTGCGAGATCAGCAACTGTGCGAGTTGACCAACATGGTTCCATCGTCCGAGGTGCAGGATATGCACAGCGTGACGGCAACAAATCTCATGGGTTTGTTGGCTGATTCCGATTATTCGGATTTCACAACCATGATTGCTGGAACACCGGACAAGCCTAACCGCAAGTTCGTCAAGTCACCCAGCATGGTCAGCGGCTACGGTGGTACTACCCGTGGCATTGCACAGTCGTTGTTTGGAAAGCGTGAGTGGGCTTTCCATGACAACAAGTGGAAGAAGGTTGCCGAAGAAGGCAGCATCCCCGACCTTGTGTCTGGTGACGATCCTCGCCATCAGTTCAAGGTGGCAATGGATATTGCTTCCATGTGTAAGGAAGCAGTAGAAATCACCGCTCCCGGTGCGTTCAAGGTCATGCGTTATCTCAAGGAGGTTGTCAAGGTTGCCCGTGAGAAGAAGATGGAGAAGATCATGTGGTACTCTCCATCAGGCAAACTCATTGTGCTTCATACTCGTAAGCGGGGTGAGCAGATGATCGTTGCATCATCCGAGTTTGGTGGTGCTTCACTCAAGTGGCATCCTTGGACTGATGAAACCAACTGGCGGAAGATGGCTACGGCCATCTCTCCACGATGGATTCAACCCATCGACGCTTCCCTTCTTCACATTGCAGGCAGTATGTTCCGGCATGAGTTTGCCGGGGTGCATGACTGCATCCAATGTCACCCCAATCAGATGGGGAAGTTTCTTGTGTACATGAGGAAGGCAATGTACATGATTATGGAATCCAATCCTCTTGTCAAGTTCTGTGAGCAGTTCGGCATTACTGTTGAGCAGGGCGATTGGGATGTCAAGGATTGCCTCAAGGCTAATCCTTGGCACTAACTAGGCTTCGGCCATGGTTACTTCGGTAACCGTAGGCATTCTACGGGGAAACCTGTAGGGTGTCTTTACTTGGGGATATATAATCCCCTGAAGGTTAGGTGTTATCCATAAACACCTACGGTATATTATGGGTAAACCTGTAGTATATCTTGCTTGTGGGCCTAGTAACCCTCGGGGGAAGTTTCCTTAACTTTCTGCAAAGTATGCGTTACGACTATTGGCATACTTCAAGACGGGAATAGTCCGGCATATTGTGAGGAAACTTACAATATGCCCTTATGACAAGTAGGCAGCAAAGCATAAGCCCTACACTAATGGTATATTACGGGGAAACCTGTAGTATATCTTTCTGGTTATGGGGCCAGTAAGTCCCATACTATACCTGAAAAAAAGGTATGATAAAGTTTAGTGGAAACTGAAAGCATCCACTGTGGATATACCTTGGCTATAGGGTATACCCGAGATTATAATATAGCCCCATGTGCAGGATTCTACCTACTGCACAATAGTTATGGTAGGGTTTGGTGTGATCCATAAACACCACAAACTCAAGCCACCCCGCCTTTAGGGAAATGAAACACCCCTAAAGTGTACTGTTTCATCGGCTAGGGCTAACCAACGCGATTAGTTTTTTAAGGTCTCTACTCGCGTTGGGATGAGATAAGATAAAGACCTACATGGGCATACTACGGGGAAACCTGTAGTATGCTTTTCAAGTCCCGAATAAGCTTTGGCTTGCTTATGTTTCGACATAAGCTAGGGACTGTTTCTTTCTTTCTAATCCGGTTATTATCGGGAAAGGTTAGGATAATGAACATTTATACACTGCTTATTAATCATGGACTGTTTGCAGAAGGCACAGTTACCATCGTAGTTCTAAACGATGGTGAAACCTTTACAGATCTTGATGGCTGTAAGATCATGTCCGTAAAGGAAGAAGAGTACTATAGTGTTATTAGTGCGGGTGGTGATGCTAATGATTTCACTCCTGTAGCGGAGATTACTCTATGATGTTCGCTGTTATTCTTCTTGCATACATCGTTATAGTAGGAACCATTCTTTATACTCTAACAAAGGATTATTGATGGAAGAAATCTTTAAAGCTTTCAACGCTCTTATGATTGCCCTTGAAACGCAGGGTAAATCCTGCGAACATATCCTTATTCGGATGGAAGTTATTGGGGATATGCTTATGAAACTTGATGAAGCAAATCATAAGCACGGAGCAGACTAATGAAGAAGTTGTTTCGGTTTACACAAAATAATAGCGGGGGTTATTACATCGGCCCACATAGGTATTATGTGTGGGCTGAAACCGCCGCTGAAGCAACGGCTAGGCTTGTTAGTAAGTCTTGGTATGATCCATATTATTGCGAGTGTTGTGGTGAGAGATGGTGGTCACCTGTAGAGATTGACCACCCACATGAAGAACTCCCTAATATTGAGGTGATTGATGATTACTGTATGCACTAAACCAAAGACATTTATTGGAGCTAAATATACCCCAATCGACAGTTATTACGATTCAGATATTCAGGAAGTTGTTGATGTTTATGAGATTACTGGGCCTCTTATTGTAGATGGTTCCGGGAGTGTCTGCGAGTTTGTGGGCAACAATGCTCTTATAGATAATCCCGAGCAGTTTGGTATCAAGTATGCTTGGGGTCTTTCCAAGAGTGAGATGCATAATATATTTACAACACAAAATAAGGCGGCCGAAGTAGGTGCTGCACCACCTGTGCATCGGCTGGTGAAGATTATTCATCACTGTAAGGATAAGGATACCAGTGTTTTCTGGGGCTATACTACTAGCGTTGCAGAATGCAAGCATAATCTTGTTTATGGCGAGTATTTGCAGGCCGAATACGAAGAGTATTGCCTTGATTACACCGATGAAGCGGATAGGTATTGTAGCAATATTTTAAAGGTTGTTGGTCAAGCAAATGCTGAATATTTCCCCGACTCTTTAACCGAAGATCTTACTGATCTTGTTAAGGGGCATTTCTTGAATGTTGATCCTTTGAATGTAGAAGAATGGGCTGCTAATAAGGGGTATATTATTGTCCCAGACAGGGATATAGATGAACTTCTTAACTGCCTTTCTAATATCATTATTATAAAGGATTGCGGCCAAGAGTATTGCCTTGGTGGTGACTTGCATAGTGGTAACCTTGCTATGTGGCAAGGTAACATTGTATGTATTGACTTTTCTTATCATGCTTTAGTGGAGGTTTAATTATGGCTAAGTATAACAAGAACGCTTTGACCCCGTTTCATCAGAATATTGCTAAGGCTTATATTAAGCAGCTGATTAATGATCCCAACACTTGTGACATTCTTCGTAAGAAGTTGAAGAAGCAACTTAAGAAGAAGAAGAAGGGAACAAAGTGTACGGTCTAATCTTTGCTGTGCTTTGTAATGTCCAGTCTATTCCTGATAAGCAGGAAGATGCTTTCTTTAAGGCTCTCCGTATTGTGGAGTCCGGGGATGGTAAGCACATGATTGGAGATAATGGTAAGGCTATTGGCCCTTATCAAATCTGGGAAGTTTATTGGAAGGATGCCATTCAGTTTGACCCTTCTATTGGCGGTTCTTATAAGGACTGTATGAATGAAGCATATGCCCGTAAGATTGTAACTGCATATCTTAATCGTTATGCAAAGAACAAGTCTATTGAGGACTGTGCTAGGATTCATAACGGTGGCCCCAAGGGTTATCGTAAGCAGGCAACTGTCAAATACTGGCTAAAGGTAAAGGAACAAATGTGAATAACTGGACTATTAAGGTTTACTTTAATGATGATATGACTAATGTGTGGTATTCGGTCTATTGGCGCGACGATTATGTTGACTCGTTCTCTAACCACGACGATGCAATCGCATGGGTAGTTGCTCACAATAATGCACAGGTTATCCACTAAGTAATCGCTCGGGCCGAATGGTCGGGGCTACTGATAGAGTACACATGATTCAAGTCCTTCAAATCTCCAAGTCTGAGTGTAGGTTAATAATCAATAAAGAGAAAGAACTCCTTGTTAACTCTAAGGATGTAGATGCTTGGATGCTAGGGTATCCTGCTAGTTATTGTTTCCCTTATCTAACCAAGGAAGAACAAGATGAACTCGACAACGCTTGATATTTCAGATCTTATTGAATCTTTGGATTTTTATAGTTATATGCTTTCAAAAGAACATGATTACTATTACACTCTAAGGGAAAGCGAACGTATGGATATCCTAGAGTGTGTAGAAGATATTAATAAACACAGTAACCTATACTGGATTACCGAGGATGAGCAGGCTATGCTTGACTTTCTGGTGGTTTCCCTTAATAGAGAGGAAGATTAATGGATAAGTATACTAAGTCTGAGTTGGCTAAGATTTATGAACTCATGTGCCTTAACAAGTTCTGTGAGGCTATGGATATGCTTTGCATGATCCTTCATAAACACGGGGTTAAGTAACAGTTTAATACTAGCCCCTATAGCTCAGTTTGTAGAGCAGTAGACTTTTAATCTATAGGTCGTAGGTTCGATCCCTACTGGGGGCATTCTTAGAAGGGTGGCTGAAGTAGATAGAGCGCATGCCTTATAAGCGTGAATATGTGGGTGCGATTCCCGCCCCTTCTATTCTCTATTCCTGTAGCTCAACTGGATAGAGCAATGGCCTTCTAAGTCATAGGTTACAGGTTCAAGTCCTGTCAGGAATGTTCGTCCGTTTATTAACTAGGAGATATATATGGATAAGCAGATTGCTGAAATGTGGGCCGATGCCCTAGAGTCTAGTGAATATAGTCAAGGTCGAGAATACCTTTGCTTTAATAATAGATATTGCTGTCTTGGCGTGTTGTGTGAACTGTATATTAAGAATACCAACCACGACATTAGAGAAAATGTTAATGGCACTATTTACTACGACAATCAACACGCTATTCTTCCAGAGTGTGTTTCAGAGTGGGCTAGTGTCGGTAAAAACAAGGCAACATCCTTTTATGAAAGAGGCAATGCTAAGTTTAATGCTGAAGGTATGGAAGTTTATTTCGCTAGTTGGAATGATGGCGAAGAGAATTACTTTAACACGGAAGGAACATTCCCAACTATTGCTAAGGCTATTCGTGAACATTGGGAAAAGATTTAATGGATAATAATATAACGACAACTTCTTCTGCAACGATTGATTATGAATGCGATGACAGCTTATTTCAAGCGCGAATTATATATGGTATTGATGGTCGTGATTATAGTGACCGCCATCTAGACTACGATTGTGAAGTTCAAGAACTAGTAGAGATAGACGAAGAAGGGTTTGTTACCATTCTTTATGACGGTAATTTTGAAATTGATGAGTATACTAAGGAACTCATTACTGAGATAGAGGCGTACTTTATCTCTAATTACTTTGATATGATTGCTAAGTTACAAGGAAATGAATTCGATGGAACCCCAGACAGAGATGATGAATAATACCCCTGAGCCAATGAAACTTTGTGAAATTACTTTGACCACCTTTAACCATGAGTTTGAAGAACTTAGTGCTTTGAGTTCTTTGGATGCTTATAATATTGGCCGAACTGTTGAAACTCTTAAGAGTATTCATGCTTTGCGCTGTGGTGGTAACCCCACTAACCACCGCTTTGTGATTGATTACCGGAATTTCTATATTCCCCACACTTTGTATTCTCAGACTAACATTTAAGGAGATTAGATGACTAACGAAATGATGATTGGTATTAGTGCTTTTGTTATGGGTATGTGTAGCTTTATCTTTGCTATTGTGTCCCACAAGCGAATGAACAAGCGAATTGATACGCTTGATCGTTTGACTTGTGAAGAACTTGCTTTTATATCTGAGCATGTTAGCAACTTCCGTTTCCACTTCAGTTCTATTGATGATAAACTTGACCGTCTTAAGAAGAAGACTGTTGTTAAGAAGAAGGCTAAGAAGAAGTGAATCCAGAACGGTTTGAAAAAGATAAAAAGAAAAGAGAAGCCAAGGATGTATACCGAAAGCGGCCAAAACTCAAACCCTATAAACGAGCACCCACCAGAAACAAAGACCGTGCAGGAAAATATGAAGAATAAATGTGGCTGTGGCTATCGTATGATAGACTGTCTTAAGTGTGAAGAAATTAAACCTCTAGGAGAATCTAATGGCTCATAATATTATGTCGGATGATAGTGCAATGTTCGCAGGAGAAGCAGCATGGCATGGTATTGGTAAGGTTGTTGAACACGCCCCAAGTCCTGCTGAAGCCCTTAAGCTTAGCGGTCTTGATTGGGAAGTGCTTCGCAGCAATTCGATTATTGCTGATTATGCTGATGGTGAAACTGTTAGCGAAGAGTTTACTGCTCTTGTCCGTAGCGATACTAAGCGTATCCTTAGTGTTCAATCCCCTGATTATAAGATTGTTCAGAACAAAGAAATGTTTGAACTTGCTTATTCTCTTGGCTCTGATGTTAAGGTTGAATCCGCGTTCTCTATGAACAATGGTGCTAGAGTTGTGTGTCTTCTTCGTGGAGATACCTTTGCCCCTAGTAATAGCAAGGAAGATGCGATTACTAAGTACCTTGGCCTGATTAATTCTCACAACGGTACTCTGGCTCTCTCTGCTTTGCCAACCAGTATTCGTATTGTCTGCAACAATACTCTTAGCATGGCCCTTAATGAAGGCTATAAGAAGATGTATCGTGTTGTCCACAGCGGTGATATGGTAGCTAAGAAGAAGGCTATGGAAAAGGCACTTGCTCAGTATAAGAATACTGGTAAACTGTTTGAAGAGTATGTTAATGTTCTTAGCAATCGTACTATGAATACCCAGGATGTTCAGCGGTTCTGGCTTGAACTGTATGGTGTTATTGAAACCCCTGTAGTTGGTAATCCTAAGTCAGAGGAAGAGTATGACAATTATATCAAGGCTCAGACTACGATTGCTAAGTGGGCTGATGTGTTCGATAATGAACGTAAGCGTATCAATGCTCCCGCTAGTATGTGGGTTGCGGTGAATGCTGCTACTAACTGGATGCAGCATCGGATTCCTAGCCGTGGAAAGGTTCCGACTAGTGAGAATCGTCACTTTAATAATATCGTTGGTGCTACCTCAGATGATGTTCTTAATGCTGTCCGTTTTGCAAAGGCTTTTGTTTAAGAAAAACAACATGAAGAAATCAATTGCTAATAAGTGGGTCAAGGCTCTTCGTTCCGGTAAGTATACTCAAACAAAGAACAATCTTTGTGATGATGTTGGGCATTGCTGTCTTGGTGTACTATGTGAGTTGTATATCAAGGATACCAAGAATAACATTAAGAGTAAATGTGGCACATTTGATGGTGAATTAGAGCTTCTTCCAGAGTGTGTTGTTGCGTGGGCTGGAATGGTTTATGATGAAGAAGAAAAAGGTTGGGATAATAAACCATGTGGTACTTTCCTAATTGGAGACAAGCAAGTTTGCTTGGCTTCTTGGAATGATGGCCAGTCTCGTCCATTCAGAAACAAGGATAATAGTGTTGTCAAGGGTACTTTTGAAAACATCGCTAATGTGATTGAAAAGCATTACGATAAGATTTAAAACCCCGAGAACAGTAGCCCAATGTAGAGGCAAGCAAACAATGCACTACAGTGTGGGTTCAAGTCCCACCTGTTCTCATTAGAAAGAACTAACATGCTCGACCCCAATGAAAAAACTACACTAGAAAGTACCATATCTAAGCTGATGCAAGCCGCCGATGAGATTGAACGACTCCGAAAAGAACTGCAAGAGTCTGAAGACTTGCTAGACGAATATCGCAGAATTGAAACAGATAGAAATAGATGGGAGGATATTAATGGATAGTGCTGATTGTATTTTAATTTGTTTTGTTGCATTAGGAATAGTGGGCGGTTTGATTTATCTTGTAGAAAAGTTTTTTGATATATTCATGCCCGACAAAAAGTAAACAAACTAAGGAGGTCTAATGACTAAGCTTTGGAATGCTTTAACTAAAGAAGAGCAAGACAAGCGAACAAACTTGCAAGTTGTTTCAGAAGAACACATGCTTGCTGTTTCTGAAGCTAAGTATTGGGAAGAATATTCCCGTGCTCCTGACGAAGGTTATCCAGAACAATCTTTGCTTGATGTCTGCGTCATTCACTTGACTCCTATTTATCAGCAGTGGATTGATAGTGTTGCTCAGAATCGCAAGACTCCTGAGTGGGCCTATCCTTTGTTCGCTGTTGGTGCTGCGAAAATGGCAGACATTACTATCCGTGCTCTTATCCTTGAGTGGTTTAACTCGTCATTCTGGGATAAGAAGTATGAAGGTGATCTGTTTCCCATGCCAACGGCTCAACATATCAGTCATGTTATTTCTGATATGGTTATTGATATTGTGTCTTATCAGCAGGCCAAGAAGCAGTTTAGAGAAGACTGGTTAAAGCAGTCTCATTATCAAAAGAACTGGACTATCAAGCGTTGCAAAGCTTTTGCCCTTAAGATGAATGCTTTGAATAAGAAGCAGTTTACTAGAAAGCAACGAGAAGATTTTGGACATCACATGCTACGAATTGCTGAGATGTCTGACATCATTAAGATTCAGAATCACCGTAAGCATACTGGTAAGCGGTGGGTTGAGCGGGTTCTTGTCGGGTTTACTGATAGTGTTTTAGCCGAGTTGAACAAACGGCATAAGGATATGGTTGCTAAAGCCGCCATGCTTTATCGTCCTTTAATTGTTCCTCCTGTTGAACACACAGAAACCACAAGCGGCGGCAACCTACTACCGTTTATTAGGAAGCCTGTTGTTCAGCGGTTTAAAGATGTAATGTGGGATGAGAATGTTTCTCAGAAAAACTCAGTGCCTTCGTTCACGGTTATTCGTGGGTTGAATGCAATGATGCATACTGAGTGGACAATCAATACCCGTGTTTATGATGTAATGTCTAACCTGTTTCACAACAATACTAGGCAGGCCAATCTTCCTGCTTATGACTTCTCTGCCTTTGACTTTGCAGAACCGTATCCTGCAGAGGGTTCTAAAGAAGAGCAAGCTAAGTGGTGTCAGAGTAAAGAGGAAGCTTACAGTAATTGGTATAAAGAAGAACGGGCAAGAGGTAGAATGCTTGTTAGACTACAGCTTGCAAAAGATATGACTAAGTATAAGTTCTTCTATCATATCTTTACTTGTGACTTCCGGGGTCGGGCAAATGCTGCCTGTGATCTACTGTCGCCACAAGCCAGTGACTTTGACCGTGCTTTGATTATGTTTGCAGAACCCCAGAAACAAACCAAGTCTGGTATCTACTGGCTTAAGGTTCACCTTGCAAACTTGTTTGACCAAGATAAAGACACCTTTGATAACCGTGTTAAGTGGGTTGATGATAACATGGAAATGTTTGAAGCAATCAATAAAGACCCGTATGAAACTCGTAGTCTCTGGGTTTCTGATAAGAAAAAGAAGAACCCTAGTTTCCAACGGCTTGCTGCTATCTTTGATCTTTGTCGTAAGGATGGTTTGACTCAGGTTCCTGTACAGATGGACGGTACTTGCAATGGTATCCAACACTGGGCAGCTCTTATGAAAGATCCTGTTCTTGCTGAGATGGTTAATCTTATCAAGGTTGATAAGCCTAATGATTGCTACGGTTATGTGGCTGATCTTATGACCGACAGTATGAAGAAGACTGTTGAAGATGAGAACGCAGATGCCGATAGTAAACAGTGGGCTTCTACTTTCTTGGAACACTGGGGAGGTAAGATCTCCCGTGCTGTTCCCAAGAGAGCGGTTATGACAGATCCCTATGGTGTTACCTTCTATGGTATTCGCCGTTACTGTAAGACCGAAGGACACCTTGACTGGGTTCCTAAGGATAAGATTGCAGGTGCTGTTATGGAACTTGCTACCTTTATTGACCAAGCTTTAAAGGATACTTTGGTCGAGGCAAACAAGGGCAAGGTGTGGCTAAAGAATGTAGCAGACATATGCTCAGAACTTGGTCACAGTATGGAGTGGACTACTCCGTGTGGTTTCAAAGTTGTCCACCAATATTATGAGATACTTACTAGGCGATCAATAGCTAAGTTGTTCAATATGAAAGAGCTTCACTTTGGATCCCCTGATAAGGATACGATTGACAACAGCTCTGTTAACTTGGCTATCTCTCCTAACTATATTCACTCGTTAGATGCCAGTCATATGTGGTGTACTGTCAATGCAATGCTAGATGCAGGTATTGACCAGTTCTCCATGATCCATGATTCGTATGGTTGCTCTGCTCCATATACTTCACTAATGCGTGAGTATACCAAAGAAGAGTTTATGATGATGCATCAGGACAACCTGCTGCTTAAGCTTAAGAAAGAAATAGAAGCTAAGCTTAAGATTGAATTGCCAGACTGTCCTATTACTAATAACCTAGATATTGGGTCAGTGCTTGAGGCTGACTACCTGTTTCAGTAAGGAGGCCAATGGCTAAACGAAAGAAGATAGATCCAATAGCTATTAGATGTGAGGGTGATATTGAAGCAGCAGTTGAACTGTTCTGCCGCATGGCTACACAGCGTGGTAAGAAAGAACTTGCTTTGATGTTTCCTACAGAATATTTAAGTCAAATCTTTTTGAAGATTGCGTACAACGAATGGATGAAGCGTGGGTACGAAAAGCAAAAAGACTTCATGCTAACACTAATGGTTGAAAAAGGAGATGACAATGAAGAAGCCTAGCATTTTTAAGAAAGCCAAGCCAAGCAAGATTCTTAACGGTAAAGAATACAAGCTTAACCAAGGACGGAAGTTTAATGCTATTCAGGAAGCACACATTAAGGGTGAACTTGATGTACATGCTCCAATTGAAGAACTAGGAATGTCTATCGCCCAGCATTGGCGAGAAGACTTTAGAAGGAGACTACATGTCAAGAGTACTCGTAATCGGTGATACACATTTTCCAGCTGTACACCCCGGATATCTCGACTTTGTTAAAGACATTAAGAAAAAGCATCGCTGCGATACGGTTGTACATATTGGTGATGTCATTGACCATCATACCGTATCCTTCCACAAAAAGCATCCCGATAACACGGGTGCTGTGGCTGAGTACGAACAAGCTAAAGAACATATCCAAGAATGGAACAAGGCTTTTCCAAAAATGCATATTTGCATCGGCAACCACGATGATCGTGTTGCCCGATTGAATGCAGATGTTGGTATCCCAGCCTTTTATCTTAAGCCTTGGAATGAACTGTATGGTACTAAGCAGTGGGTCTGGGACTCTGGGTTTGTAATTGACAATGTGTTTTATACACACGGTACTGGAGCAAGCTCAGCATATCCGGCGTTTAACGCTGCTAAGTCTCGGTCAACTTCCGTGGTAATGGGTCACCACCATTCCGTGGCAGGCATACACTGGATCGTAGGCCCGAACACGGCTTACTTTGGGATGGATGTAGGCTGCGGTGTTGACCGCCATCATATGTCCATGCAATATGGTGCTAACTATATTAAGAAGCCTGTTATTTCTTGTGGTGTTGTTATTAATGGTCATCCTTATTTGGAGCTAATGCCTCTATGATATTTGAAAACTTTAGTATGGGTGGTTTGGTCGGTAAGAAAAAGAAACCAAAGATTAGATTTCAAGAATCAATGCATAAAGTTGTTCTTACAAACTATATCATCCGTGTTTGGAGAACTGAGAAAGATCTTAATTTCTACTATAAGAATGGTGATATTGAACAAACCATTAAAAACAATAGCGGTAAAACTGCTATCGAAATAATTGACGCAGTTTGCCAATTGCCAGCCGTTGCTGCTATTGAAGTTCTTAGCACAGATGACGGATGTGGCGTGGTTTACTACAATGATTGGTAATTCCAGCCCTATAGGTGGAGCTACTGATAGAGTCAGTAAGAAAGGAGGTGAATAATATGGAAACTGAAACAATGCCAGCTGCAAAGCCAAGCGTCGCTGCAGATAGTGTAACTAACTATCTCAACATGGTCGCTACCGCTTTGAACCAGATTACTACGGATCTGAATAATCAGATTGCTAACATCAACAACGCTATGACTAAGGAGAATACTACTAATGAATCCAACAGCTAAACTCAAGAAGCTACCCCAGTTTGTTACCGAAACTCTTGAGTGCAAGTGGTCAAACCTTCTTAAGCCGGATACGGCGTTTGGTGAAGCATCTGCCAATCACAACATTACTGTTGTTCTTGACAAGAAACTTCAGACTAAGCTTCAAGATATCTTGAAGAAGTCGGGAGCCAAGAAGATCAACGGAATCTACGAGAAGGAAGGTGTTTCATATATCAAGGTAAAGAGCCGCATCCATGTGGAAGCAGGCAAGTTCCCTTGTGTTGATGCCAATGCCCAAGAAACTGATGTTGTTGCCTTTGGTGGCGACAAGGTTAGACTTAAGCTTGCACCTGCAATTGTTGCCCGTGATAAGTCACTTAGCTTTTATCTTAACGGTATTCAGATCGTAGAGCGAAGTGAAAACAATACGGTTATTTCTAGTGGATCAGGCTTCTCATCTGTTCACGGTGGTTTTTCTAGCCCTAAGAAAGCTGAAGCAACCGTCGCTGTAGTAGTTGAAGAAACTGAAGACGACGATCTGCCGTTCTAACTAGGAGGCAGCAATGAATTGGAGATTTAATATATCTCCCGTTGCTGCTTCTAGACCCCGCGTTGGTAAGTGGGGTGCTTACTACACAGGGGCATATAAAGACTTTAGAGAGAAAGCATCGGAGGTAGTATACTCAGTAATCGGAACAGATAGAGAACTGATTACTACTCCGATTGCTGTCTCTTTAGAACTTTATGTTAAACGCCCTAAGTCAACTGAAAAAAAGTATCCCCGCGCAGACATTGATAATTATGCAAAAGCTATATTTGATGTAATGAATGGGAAACTATGGACAGACGATGAACAAATTGTTTCTATGTATGCAATAAAAGAATGGGCTGAAAAAGGCTCTGATGGTTATTTCATACTAGAAATTAGTGAGCAACGGGATAAGAAAAAGAAGTAAGCATGGGGGCTAGTAATAGCCCCCTTGTTTTTCAGGAGGTATTATGTTTGTAGAATATATTGAACACATGGGTAGTGATACAGCGGTTGCTGATGCAGCCCGTGTTTCATTTGGTAAAAGAGTTACTAACTTTGAAGACAAAGATGCAAAGCTTATTCAGTATCTTGCAAAGCATAATCACTGGTCACCCTTTGCTCATTGTTTTATTAAGTGCCGTGTTATGGCCCCTATTTTTGTTGCTCGTCAACTGATGAAGCATCAAGTAGGGTTCGCATGGAATGAAGTATCAAGACGCTATATTAAGGACAACCCTGTGCTGTGGACTCCTATGGGATTTCGTAAGGCTCCCGAAGGATCTATTAAGCAGGGATCTAGCCCCGAGTTTGTAATCAACAATACAGAATTGTTGCATTCTTATGACGATGTGGCTAAGTCCTGTTTTTATCTATATAGGCAAATGATTGCTACTGGTGTTTGCCCAGAACAAGCCAGAGCAATACTGCCTCAGGCTACTATGACAGAGTGGATCTGGACTGGTTCTCTATACGCTTGGGCTAGAATGGTTAAGCTGCGGACTGATGAACATGCTCAAGCTGAGACTAGAGAAGTGGCTGAAGATATTGCTGTGTTTGCTAAACAACTATTCCCGCATAGTTGGGAGGCTTTGATGGCTCATGGTTAAATGGCAAGACCTTGCATACAAGATTGCTGAGACAATCGACAGAGATAAAGCACATATCTCTTTGATTGTTAGAAAAAACCAGCTTGTTGCAATTGGTACAAACAACTGGAAGACACACCCGAAAACTGTGGAGTATGGTTATATGTACCCATATCTTCACTCTGAGCTTGACGCTTTTAGAAAAATAAAGACACCGCTTGATAAGCTGATACTGTTTAACTTCCGTATTAGCAAGACAGGTAAACTTGGGATGTCTAAACCATGCAGGTTTTGTATGCCTTGGTGTTCACAGGTGTTTGATAAGATTGTTTATTCAAATGAGAATGGAGAATATCAAGATGGCTAAGAATAAAAGCATTTCTCATGGAGCTGGTAAGGGTGGTTCCTATAGGCCAGTAGACATGAAAAAGTATCGTGAAAACTACGATAAAATATTCGGTAAGAAAAAGAAAAAGGATAAGTCTGGTGAAACCAAGTGAATTTGAAGCACTTATATTTGAGTACTCTGATATTTGTTTTAAGATCGGGCGTATGGAAACGGACGGTAACACTACTCAAAAGGCTTACGATAAACTGACTGACAAGCGTGATGAGATACGGAAGACAATCCTAAAACTATTCAAGGAGAAACATGTCAACATTCATAGCTAAACATCCTTGTCCAAAGTGTAAAGCAAATGGTGGTGATAACCATAACGACAATCTAGCTGAGTACGAGAAGAATTATTATTGCTTCAAGTGCCAGCATTATATTCCCAAGGAAGGACAAGTGATGCAAGAAACTATTGCAGAGACTATTAGAAAAGAATGGAAACCAATACATGGCAGTACTGTTGAGCTATCTCATCGGCGTGTTGAAGAAAAAGCTTGCCGCATGTATAACTATCAAACAGCTGTTATCAATGGTAAGACAGTCGAGATTGCCAACTATTACCGTGACGGTGTTCTAATTGGCCAACATCTTCGTGGTCCTAACAAGCAGTTTGCTTGGAAGGGTGAAGCTAAAAGTGTTGAGTTGTTTGGTCAGCACTTGTGGAAGGGTAACAACAAGCGGCTAATTATTACCGAAGGTGAGATTGACTGCATGACAGTTGCTCAGCTTATGGGATATACTTGGGCCGTTGTGTCCTTACCTAATGGCGCAGCTTCTGCTGTCAAGTCTATCAAAGATAATCTAGAGTTTGTAAACTCTTATAATGAAATTGTGCTGTGCTTTGACATGGATGATCCCGGTCAAAAAGCAGCTCTTGAAGTTGCAGAGATTCTTCCACCCGGTAAATGTAAGATTGCAAAGCTTCCCTTCAAGGATGCTAATGAATGTCTTGCTAACAACCAAGGCAAGTCTGTTATTACTGCCTTGTGGGAAGCTCAGCCATATTCACCAGACGAGATTCTACATGTCTCTCAGATCATAAACACAATGGAAGAACTGGATTCTGTGCGTGTTTACCCCTTCCCGTTTGATGCCTTGTCTGAGTACCTGATTGGTCAACGGTCTGGTGAGATTACTCTGTGGGCTTCAGGGACTGGCTCAGGCAAGTCCACTATCCTCAGGGAACTTATGATTCACCACCTTGACGAAGGCCGCTCAGTCGGTGCTATCATGTTGGAAGAGTCTCCGCAAGAAACTATGGACGATATGATTTCATTGATTATCAACAAGCCAGTACGAGCTATTCGTGCATCTCGCATGATGAACGAACTGCGTGTAAAGCTTGGTAAGAATCCAATCAACATGACAATCATTGATAATCTATCAGACACAGAATACCACACAGCTAAAGAACATCTAGGTAAGACTAACTTCTATATCTATGACCACCTTGGTAATAATGCTATGTCCAACCTACTTGCTAGAATGGAATACATGGCTGTCTCTCTAAAGGTTGATGTCATTGTTCTTGACCACATTACTGCTGCCGCTGCTGGCCTTATGGGTATTGGTGATAAAGACATTGATGGTGGTAATTCGGAGCGTATCATTATTGACAACCTTATGAAAGAACTACGAGCACTTGCAGTAAGAACTGGTGTACATATTGATATTGTATCTCAGCTCAAGAAAACTGATAAGGCTTATGAAGAAGGTGATCGTATTACGCTACAGGATCTTAGAGGTTCTGGTGCTCTGGCTAGCGTACCAAATACAGTTGTTGCTCTTGAGCGTGATCGACAGAACGCTGATGAGAAAACGGCCAACACAACTATTGTTCGTGTTCTTAAGAACAGACTGACTGGTAGAGCGGGTATTGCTACTGCGCTATATTACGATCACAATACAGGCAGACTCAAAGAAATTGGGTTTGCTAATAACGATGACGGAGAGATGGTATTTGAACCAATAAACACGGAGGTGTAATATGATTCGACTGGTACTTGACATTGAAGCTAATGGACTTGGTGAGGTTACTATGACCAACAAGGGTCCGGCCAAAGAGGTTAACCAAATCTGGTGCGCTGTTGTTATCAACGCAGACACTGGTGATGTCAAGACTTTTACCCAGTCTAACATGAACCACCTTGTGCCTTATCTAAATACCGCTGACATTCTCATCGGACATAACATTCTATCCTTTGACATTCCCGTAATCAGAAGACTTCTTGGCAACCTTAAGCGACCAAAGCATGGGTACTTCGATACACTAGTGGTGTCTAGGATAATGTATCCAGACCGCAACAATCACCCCCTAGGTGGCAACTCTCTAGAGTGCTGGGGTAAGTATCTCAAGAACAACAAGATTGAGTATACTGGAGGTTGGTCTGTGTTTTCAAATGAGATGCTTGAGTATTGCATCCAAGATGTAAAGCTTGGTTGTGACATCTACAAGCATCAGCGTGAGTTTGCAAAGAACAATCTTAAGGTGTTCCAGTTTGAACACATGGTATCTGAGATTCTTACGGAGCAAACAGATCGCGGTTTTGGCTATGATCTTACCAAGGGAGAGATGCTTTACTTGTCTCTGTTACAAGAGAAGGCTGAGCTGGAGGATAGGATGAGGACAATCTTTCCCGACAAGATCCATTATCGTAAGTCAGAAAAGACTGGTAAAGATCTCAAGCCAAAGATCGAAACTTTCAATCCCGGTTCTCGCAAGCAGATTGCAGAACGACTCAGTGAAAAGTATGGTTGGGTTCCACCTTGCACAGACAAGGGTAATCCTAAGGTAGATGAGTCTGTTCTGTCCACTCTGGACTATCCCGAAGCCAAAGAACTAGTCAAGTACTTTGACATGGTTAAGCTTATGGGTATGGTTGAGGACTGGAACGCTAGAGCAAGTAACTCCCGTGATGGTAACATTCACGGTTACATTAATGCTCAGGGTGCTGCTACTGGCAGATGCACCCATAGCGAACCTAACATTGCACAGGTGAGTGGCGATCACCGGGCAAGAGAACTATGGATTCCAAATCATACAGGTTTCGTTCAACTGGGTTCTGACCTATCGGGTCTTGAATTACGAATGCTTGCACACTTTATGCACAAGTATGACAAAGGCAAGTATGCCGATGTTCTTCTTAATGGAGACATTCATACTTACAATCAAAAAGCTGCAGGCATCGAATCAAGAGCACTGGCTAAGTCATTCATCTATGCGTATCTCTATGGAGCGGGTGACAAAAAGATTTCCCTTGTACTTAATTGTAGTGTGAATCAGGCTGCAAAGCTACGGATTAAATTCCAAAATGAGATTCCCGCACTTACTAAAGTACAAGAGGAAGTTAGATTTAACGCATTGAAGTATGGCACAGTAACTTTGCCGGATGGACGCAAGGTTCCCGTTAGGTCAGAACATGCGGCACTGAATACTCTGCTACAGGGTAGTGGTGCTATTGTCAGTAAGTACTGGATGGTTCTTGCAGACAAACAACTTAAGAAAATATATCCGAGTAAGGCTTACCAAATGGCATATGTACACGACGAACTACAGTATGCTGTAGCTGCTGACTATGCGGATGACATTGGTAAACTTATTACGGGATGTGCCACAGATGCTGGTATCCGTCTGGGTATCAACATTCCAATTGCTGCCGAGTACAAAGTCGGCAGGAACTGGGCTGAGACTCACTGAGTCTCTTTGGCTTCGTGGCGGAACAGGCAGACGCAGCGGACTTAAAATCCGCCGCCCTAAACGGCGTGGGGGTTCGATTCCCCCCGGAGCTATTGAAAGGAGTTTATATGACACAACTTGATATTTATATTGCTGGCCCAATGCGGGGTTATCCTAATCACAACTTTAATTCTTTTATGGATGCTGATAAAAAGCTAAGGCGTAAATGGAGTTCAGCTGT
>SXGQ01003298.1_pt1 | contig 48030 bp, 45 predicted proteins | sample 3178371 | NCBI WGS metagenome assembly SXGQ01 (sample SAMN11356859, study PRJNA531348) | freshwater metagenome | isolation source: freshwater sample F1-20 | place: China: Fuxian Lake, Yuxi | collected 2017-12-25 | reverse complement strand
CGTTAAAAAATAGCCGTTTAAAGAAAAAAGGAACCTGGTACTTTTTTTTGTAAATCTTCGCGCAATCACCCTCCCGCTTTTCGGGCTTGCAAACCTACATTTTATGGAAATAATTATAAAGCTTACGGGCTCTAGCTCCCCCCTTGAGTGCTTACACCCCTACAATTTTTTACAAGCTCGGAAGTGCTTCAGGCTGTAGCTCCCCCCTTGAGGGGGAGCGGGCGATAAAATCGCAACGGTAGTTGCGATTTGGGAGCCGTGGGGGGTCAGAAAAGCCTATATAGTCAATGCTCTCGAACCAAGGGAAAAATTTTTAAAATAAATTTTATAAAAAAGACAATTTCTTGATTTTGTTTTTAAGCTAAAAAATATTCTAAATTTTTCTAAAAAAATCCATCGAAAAACTATAAAAATAATATAAAAAATAACTAATTTTTGTTTAAAAAATTGGAAAAATTGTGGATTAAAAATTAAATCAAGAAATCGTCTTTTTTGGAATTTTTTTCATTTTAGCTTTTGAGATAATCTTGAAACCTTTGATGTTGTAGATTTTCCGACCCCCCACGATTCCAGAAACTTAACTACCGTTAAGTTTCTGGAATCCGCTCCCCCTCAAGGGGGGAGCTACAGCCTGAAGCTCTTTAAAAGTTTGTAGGGGTATAAGTGTCGATGCGTTAGCACGACCAACTTTCTGATCATTACTTTTTTAATACACTTCTTTCAAAGTGCTCAAAATTTTATATATATTAAATGACTTTCTATTTTATAAATAAAAAAATAATTAATATTTTTAAAATATAATTGTTTTGCTCTTAGCAAAAACTCATAATTAATCTATAAATTATTTTATTTGGTTTTTTTTGGAGCATGTTGGTTAACAAATTTTTTTAAAATTTTACAATTTCGATACGAGTTCGTCCTATATTTTTGATTATAATTTAGCCCAGTTTAATTAATTTAATCATATTTAATGCGATGCCAACCCAGTCACATCAACAAGAGAAAGAAGATCAGCAAATTTCAATTTTTTCTGCAATAGAGAAAAATAATTTAGAAGTTATAAGTGCAATAATTGATATCAATCCACAAATTTTAAAGCTAGAAAATGAATCTGGCGAAACGCCTATTATGTTTAATATTCTGATGTTTTATAAAGAACCCTCGGAGGATTGTAAAAATACATTAAAAATTATTTTTCAAAAACAATTTGGTAGAGATTTGGCGACCGAAGAAATCAATAATATTGTTGATTTTGTTGAAAATTTTAATTTTTTAAAACTTTTTTATGGTGATTTGGGTCAAGGATTTAGTAAGGGTCAATTAGAAAAAATACTTCCTTCTTTTTTGCCAAAAAAAGAAGATTTGCCAGATGGTTTTATTAAAAATCTTGTTGAAATTTATGAAAAAATAACTCAAAAAGAAGCTCCCGAAATAAAGTTTCAAAGGGGGAATGAAAAAAATAAAAGCCTTCACATATATAAATCTGGATTAAGGGGCCACAGAGCTTATTTTATATTTCATGTTGATAACGATCATTTAACAAAGATTAGTTATTGTGATGGCAATAAAGTTTGCGATGATCAAAAAATTGGCAATACATTTTACATTAATGGTGCAATAATTTTAGAGCTTAAAGTGCCATTATCTCTTAAACGTGAATCCACTGGATTAGGCAAAGATCAATATTTTCAAAATTTTGTTGAAAAAACTTCGAAAGAAAAAGATTCTGAAGTTTTTTATAAAGAATTTGCGAAAATATTAGAGGAGCAAAAAATAGATGAAATGGAATTTTTATCAATAACTTATTCAATTCCAACCAAAGAACAAAGAAGAGGAAATTGCGCCATCAAAAGCATGCGCTTATTAACGCGTTATATTTTGGAGATGATCTATGAAAGTGAGCTTTTTACTTTCGATCCGACAACTCTAGAGCACGGAGGGGAGGGATATCAGCCTCATAAAGAGTTAAAGCAAGAAATTGTTAATAATGCCTCTAAAAAATTGATTGAAAGTGTCAAAAAAATTGAAAAAGATTTTATTGGCGAAACTAGAATTTTTGAAAAAATTTATGATTTTTACGAGAGAAGTTTTAACAAAGAATTCCAAAAATTAATCAGAAAAAAAGAAGCATCAATAACAAAATTTTTGCCAATCGCCGAGCGGAAATTTGATAATTTTAAAGCTCAAATTATAAAAGAAAAACTTTGCAGTGATGATGAAAAATTTCAAGATAATTTGCTTCCGTTTGGTTTGCAAAATTATCTTTGGCGTATTTTTGAAAATAATATTTCTTTCGAGAAGGGTGATATTAAAAAAATAGGATTTTTATTGAAAAAAAAAGAAGTTCAAATTAATGGATTTTTAGATTTGAAATTCCCCTCTCCAGAAGTTAAAAATCATTTCACAAAACTTATTCTTAAATATGGCAATGAGGAGCAAAAAAGTAATTTTGTTCAACAAATTTCTCTTTTTGATGTTGATAAAAGAGGTAAGTTTTTTGAGGGTTTAAGTGAGAAAAGAATTAAATTAATTTTAGACATAATCAAGTTAAAAAAACAAGAGCAATCTTTGTTTCAAGATGGGTTATATTTAGATAAAATCGTAGAAGAATTAAATAAAATTTTATCAATAAAGCCGAGCTCAACAGCTTTTAATCCAACAATTGGTAAAGAAATGCGGGCAAGATAAATAATGCCAAATTAACTAATTATATTTGCTAATTTTTTGCTTCATCTTTTTTCGCTAAAAATAGCTGTTTAGGCTATTTTTTTAACGCAAAAAACTTAATTTCCAAAGGGCGAAAGTAAAATTTTGCCGATGGTGATGATGCCGTCAGCGGTTATAGCTATTGGGGTGAGGGCGGTCGCCGTTAAAATCTCACCTTTTTCTAAATCTTCGGCAATTTTAATTTTATAACTTAAATCTAATTGCGGAAAATTGCCGTGAATATTGGGATTTGCGAGATAGCGATTGCCAAAAATTTTAAGTTTTAAATACCAACCTTTGTCATCTTTTTTGAAGCTATGATTGATCAAAAAAGCTTCGCGATGAGGCATTAAATTTTCGGAAAAGCTACGAATCAAAACTTCGCCGGTTGCTTGATTATTTTTGTTGATATGAATTTCAGTTGCCGAAGTGTCAATATAAAGGGTTCGGCGGTCTTTCCATAATAAAATATTTTTCATTAAATTGGAATTATCAATAAAAACATAATGAAATTTTTCCGCTAAAAAAACTACATAACCATTTTGCGAATTGATTAAAAAATGCTTAAATTCTTCATCATAATTATGCCAATTCCACAATTTTTTGGTTAAGCCATTACATGAAGTTGTGAAAATAATAAATAGTGTTAAGCTTAGAATGGCAATATTTCGCATGATTTAAAAATTTTTATATAAAACTAATTTTAGTTTAAAAATATTATGATTTTAAACAATGTTTTTTGGTTAATTTTAAAATTAATTAATTTACAGTAAATTTTGGGATTAAAGCCTAACCCACGAAGTTTCTTGATGGATATTTCGAACTTGTGGATTTTTAGCTTTTTGATTTGGAAATTTTTCTTCAATATTTGCGGGTCTTGAAACTTTTCGCGACTCACCTTCGTCACATTTTTCAATTTCTTGCAATTCTTCTTCGCTGGGATGGGGTTTGCGAGGTATTTTACTATAAAGCCGAGCACCTAATTCACTTGTCATATCTTTTTGCGATTGAGGGTGGTCGCAAGATTTATCAGGCAAAATTTCATAAGTTATTTCAATCTCATCGCTATCAGCTTCAGATAAAATTTTTTTAATATCTATTTCCCCAGAAAGCCATTTACTTATGCTGTCATTTAGGAGTGTTTGCGTTGCATCTTTAAGATTAGCGATCATGTAAGACCTTAATTCTACTGGATTTCTGTAAGCCGATATTAAATAATCCGATTTTGCTTTATCAATTGAAAAACAAATATTGAAATCACTTATTTGACTTTCCTCTTCTCTTGAATTACCCGAATTAAATTGAATTTGAAAGGCTACATTATCTTTATCTTGAGAAAATTCTATTTCAATCGATGGTTGATCTTCTCTTAAAATTGCTGGAAATAAATTTAAAATTCTGCCACTGTGAAATTCTTCTTCATTTGGAAAGCGCCAAGTGCCGAATTTTATTTCATGAATCTTTGAAAAATCTTCGTTTAGAAAAAAATGCTCAACAGAACCAATCCCTTCTAGCGTAAAATCAATCGGAAAGGGATTTTTACTATAATTATTTACGTGACAATTCATTTTAGTCGAGCCGCATTGGTTATCAATTAATATATAAGCTTTGCAGGTTCCGTCCTCTTCAATTATTTTATTTTTTGCCATAATAAAATTTAAATTATCACTAAAAGTTATTTCAAAAACATTGCCATTATGAGTTTTGTTGAAAATATGAGTTGTAGAAATTTTATCCGAAAAAGGAGTTGTAGTTATTCCCTCTTCCTTAATGTAATCGTCAACTACCTCATGAAAAACAAAGTTTTCTTTTGAATATTCGCGAAATTTTTTAAGAAATTCTGATTGATTTTTTAGCAAGAAATCGAGCATATTTATTATTGTCTTTGATAAGAATTTGATAGTTTAAAATATGCATTTGAAACTACAAAATGAAGTGGTAACAAGAAATATTTAATTTTAAAAATATTGAGAAGAAAGCTTAAAATAATAATATCAATTTTTAATTGCGATAAATTATCAAGAAAGCTGGTGGAAATTGTCATTTTAATAAAAATAATTAATGGTTTAAATTGTTAATAGATTTTTATTATTTTGCTACTAACTAAAATGCACAATAAATATACAAATTATTTACTTAAAATAATCTAATTGTTTTTTTATAAGACATTTTATTAATAATTTTTTCTAATTATTTTAAGAAAAAAAATTATTAATTAAAAACTTATAATTTTTGTTAAGCGTTGGAGAGGTTGAAGCGGATAAGAAAACTAAATAATGTCAAATTTTCTGGCATCAAATAATTGATAATGCCACCATTCTTTGCTATAAAAATCGAAGCCAGCGAACATCATTATTCCAAGCAAAGTGTTGCGGTTGTTGAGTTGAGCCTGCGAAATTTTTAAGCAATTATGGAAGGCGAGATCAGAAAGTTCATCAAAATCACTGCCCATATCAATTTCATTGCCAAATAAATCGCATAAAGTTAAATCGAGTGCAACTCCTCGACAATGTGGAATCGAGCCGGTTGCGGGATTGGAAAAAAAACTTTGATATTGTGGGAATTTTTGAAAATATTCAAACATAAATTTTTGCACGGCGAAGGGGCGATAAGCGTCAAAAATTTTAAATTTATAACCGAGATTTTTGGCGTATTCAACGGCTTTCTCAAATTTTTTATAAGCTTCTGGGTGAAGTGCGATGTAGGGTTGGTGATATAAAATTTGTTTGCAAACATTATTGGCGGTGGCGTAACGAATATCGAAAATTACATCGAGATTTTTATTATTTATTTCAATTAAATTTGACATTGTTTTTCCATTAAATTTATTAATTGAGATGTTTTTTTATTCTGCATTTCTAGATTCGGATTAACAATAATTAAACCAAATCGATCGCTAATTTCTTTTTTTTCTTTATCGTCAAATTTTTTTTCCTTTAAAAATTTTTCAAAATTTTGAAAAAAGTTTTTTTTTACTTCAGGAGTTAATAAATCCAAAAATTCACCTTGAGGAATTTTTGGATATTTTTTATCGGCAACAGGTTCGGCGCCAATGATTTCGCCTTTTCCATCTTTTTTGAAAATTTTTAAATTATAATGCCACCATTCATTTTCATAAATTTCAAAGCCAGATTTTTCCATAATGTCGACGAGAATTTTACGATTTTCTTCGGCAAATTTATTTTTTTCACTTAACGCCGTAGAGCCATGATGCGATTCTTTTAGCATCTCGTCAAAGCCCGTCCCCATGTCTAAATTTTCCCCCTTTTTATCGACCAAAGTTAAATCGATCGCAATGCCACGAACATGCGTTGCAATGCCTTCGCTTGGGTGCGAAACATAGCCCTTTTCAACATGTTCGGGGAATTTATCGGCCATAAAAGCTTGAACTTCAAAAGGGCGATAAGCGTCCCAAATACGAAGCTTAAAACCTTTTTCATCGGCAAGTTTTGAAGCTATTTGTAAATTTTCAAAAGCGTCGCGATGAGCGTAAATAAAGGGATGGCTATAAAGTTGTTGTTCACAAAAATTTTCATTCGTGGCGTACGGGACATAATCGATTAAAATTTTTTCGTCTTGAATAATTTTTACCAAATTATGTTTTTCTAAAAAAAATTTTTCTTTTTCTAAAAATTCTATTGATTGAAAATAATCGTTTTTCATATTTTTTAGTCAGAATGGTTTTAAAATGACGAGAGCAACGCTTACAATCATTATGACGGTTGGAATTTCGTTTGCAATGCGATAAAATTTTTCAGAATTTTTATTTTTCCCGCTGGCAAAATTTTTGCGACATTTGCTTAAAAAAGCGTGAAAACCTGCTAAAATCAAGACCAAAGTAATTTTTAGATGAAGCCAATATGAGTCCTCGAAGCCGATTTGGATCGCCATATAAAACCCAAAAATAAAAGTCGCAATCATGGCTGGATTCATGATATAACGCAATAATTTGCGTTCCATTTCTTGAAAAAGTTTATCACTTTCGGAATTCACCGCAACTTTGCAATGATAAACGAAAATTCTAGGTAAATATAATAAGCCAGCCATCCATGACATAACGCTTACAATATGAAGGATTTTAACAATATCGTAACTTTCAATATTTTCCATGATCTTTGAAAATTTATATTAAATTCTTGATTAATTTTGCTTCAAAAAATAGACTTTGAAATAAAATAAAAAATATAAGTAATTTATAAAACTTTTTATAATAATTTTGCAAATTAATTTTTTTAATCATGAAACTTCTTGCCTGTAATAGCAATAAAATTTTATCTCAAGAGATCGCCAAATATCTTGGAGTTGAGCTTGTTAATGCCGATGTAAAAAAATTTGCTGATAATGAAATTTTTGTTGAAATCAAAGAAAATGTTCGCGGTGAAGATATTTTTGTGATTCAATCAACCTCTTATCCCGCCAATGATCACATCATGGAATTATTGATCGCAATTGATGCTTTGCGTCGCGCTTCTGCCAAAAGAATTACGGCGGTGATTCCTTATTTTGGCTATGCGCGTCAAGATCGCAAAGTCGCGCCACGCACTCCAATTTCGGCAAAATTAGTGGCGAATTTAATTACTTCAGCGGGGGCGGATCGCGTTCTTACGCTTGATTTGCACGCAGGTCAAATTCAGGGATTTTTTGATATTCCCGTCGACAATCTTTACGCTTCCCCAGTTTTTATTCGTGATATTAAAGAAAATTTTGGTACCAATAATCTGGTGATAGTTTCGCCAGATGTCGGTGGTCTAGTTAGGGCACGTGGTATCGCTAAAAAAATTAACGCCGAATTGGCGATTGTTGATAAACGTCGACCTGTTGCCGGAGTAAGCGAGGTAATGAATATTATTGGCGATGTCGAAGGTAGAAATTGCATCATTGTTGATGATATGGTTGATTCAGGGGGCACTTTATGCAATGGGGCAGAAGCTTTGCTGGAGAAGGGTGCAAACTCAGTTTCGGCTTACATCACTCACGGCGTTTTATCGGGAAAAGCTTGCGATCGCATTGCCAATTCTAAGTTAAAAAATTTAGTTATCACCAATTCAATTGAGCCGACAATCGAAACTTTATCGGTAAAAAATATTAGAATTATAAATGTGGCATCGCTTCTGGGAGATGCGATTAGAAACATTACTCAAGAAAAATCTGTTTCAACTTTGTTTGATTAATTATGAAAAATTTAGTTAAAAATTTAGTTAAAAAAAATAAAAAATTTGCAATGGATGGTGCGACATATTTGGCTTTTGCTTTTTGTGTGGTGGGCTTTGCAACAATTATTGCCGATTTATTTTATCAACCAAAAATTGTAAAAAAAAGAGGCTATGAAATCGAGATCGCGCTTGATGGAAAACCGGTGCCCAAAAAACCAGAAAAAATTATTGATTTAGCCGAATTAATGATCACTGCCGACATTGATCGCGGTGCCAAAATTTTCAAAAAATGTGCTTCATGTCATAATGTTGGAAAAGGCGAGGGTGCTAAAGTTGGTCCGGGACTCTACGGAGTCGTTAATCGAGCCAAAGGAGTTTTTGCTGGATTTTCTTATTCTGAAGCGTTAAAAGCGAAGGGTGGAGTTTGGGATCGAGCTTCAATTAATCAATTCATTACCAAGCCTAAAGAATACTTACCGGGGACTAAAATGGCATTCGCTGGTTTAAAAAAACCGCAAGATCGAGCCGATGTAATTTTATATTTAGAAAAACAAGCAAAATAAATCTTAAAATTTTATATTATTTTAGAATTTTAAAACTAGTTTTGGATAAATCTTAACTTCAATAAAAAATTTATGGAAAGTGCTTTTGAAATAATTTTAGTTATTGCGTTTGGTGCCATCTTCGGTTCATATGCAACACTTTTTGCTTATCGTTTGCCTAGGGGAGAATCTTGTTTTGGCAGATATTTTGGTAAAAAATCACGTTGTCCAAATTGTGGTTTTACCATTGTTACTCGCGACTTAATTCCACTTTTAAATTGGATAATTACTTGCGGAAAATGTCGTTCTTGCAAAACAAAAATCCCACGAATTCACCTCTTTGTTGAGCTCTCGACCACAATTTTATTTTTAATTTGTTATTTAAATTTTGGATTTACCGAATTATTTATTGTTAATTGTTTAATTGCGGTATCGATGGTTGTAGCCATGGCTAGTGATATGACTCATAAAAAATTTACTCGTGAAACTTTAATTTTTTTATTATTTTTCGTGACAATAAATCGTGTTTTGTTTGATCAAGCATTGACCAATATTGTTTATTCTCTAGCTCTAGGAATTTTTGCATCAACAATTTTTTATCAATTAATTTGTAAAAAATTTAGCTATATTTTTTTTAGCGAAGAGCAATTTTTTGATTACATAAAATTTATTTTAATAGCTTCAATCGCCTTAGACTATCAATCCTTCCTCTATTATTTCTTTCAAGTAATGTTTATTTTGTCGCTATTGTCTTTTTTCAAAGCCTTTAACAAAAAAAATATTATTTCGATCGGATATGTTTTTGTTTTTCCGCTATTGTGGATGCTAATAATTCAACCAATTAATTACTAAAAAATTTATGAAATTTTCTGATTACAAAGTTAAAGATATAAATCTCGCCGAATGGGGTAGAAAAGAGATTACCCTAGCTGAACATGAAATGCCGGGATTAATTTCTTTGCGTAGAGAATATGGCAATACTAAGCCATTAAATGGTGCTAAAATTGTTGGTTGTTTGCATATGACAATCGAAACGGCGGTTTTAATTGAAACCTTGACTCATTTGGGTGCAGAGGTGCGTTGGAGTTCTTGCAATATTTTTTCAACTGCTGATCAAGCGGCTGCGGCGATAGCTGAGGCGGGCATTCCCGTCTTTGCGTGGAAAGGCGAAAGTGAAGAAGAATATGATTGGTGTATACGTCAAACCATTATTGGTAAAGCGGGATGGGTGCCAAATATGATTCTTGATGATGGTGGAGATTTAACAAAAATGATTCATCAAGAATATCCGGATGTTTTGAAAAATATCAAAGGCGTTTCGGAAGAGACTACAACAGGTGTTGCGCGACTTTATCAAATGGAAAAAGAAGGTAAATTAAAAATTCCCGCTATCAATGTTAATGACGCCGTTACCAAATCAAAATTTGATAATCTTTACGGCTGTAAAGAGAGTGTTATTGATGGTATTAAACGTGCCACCGATGTTATGATTGCCGGAAAAATGGTGGTGATTTGTGGTTTTGGCAATGTTGGAAAAGGTTGTGCCGAAGCCTTTAAAAGCCAAGGTGCCAGAGTGGTGGTCACAGAAATTGATCCGATTTGTGCTTTACAAGCGGCAATGAATGGTTATCAAATTTTACCAATCGAAGATGTGGTTTCTCAAGCTGATATTTTCATCACAACGACGGGAAATGTTGATATCATTACCATCGAGCATATGCGTCAAATGAAAGATTGTGCAATCGTTGGCAATATTGGGCATTTCGATAATGAAATCCAAGTTGAGGCTTTGAGAAATTTAAAATGGACGAATATCAAACCGCAAGTTGATCAAATCACTTTTCCCGATGGCAAAAGAATGATTTTGCTTGCCGAAGGTAGATTATTAAATTTGGGTTGCGCAACAGGGCACTCGGCGTTTGTAATGTCGGCGAGCTTTACCAATCAAGTGATGGCGCAAATTGAATTATGGAATAATAATCAAAAATATGAAAATAAAGTTTATATTTTGCCAAAAGAACTTGATGAAAAAGTAGCGCATTTACACCTAGAGAAACTTGGTGCCAAGCTCACTAAGCTTACAAAAAAACAAGCCGATTATATTAACGTCCAAATTGAAGGACCATTTAAAACAAACGAATATAAATATTAACAAGAAAGCCTTTAAATCCTTGATAATCAAGGGTTTAAAGGCTTATTAATTTTAGAGGTTATCATGGATAAATTTCAAATTACCATCGAAGGATATAAAAAATTAAAGGCCCAATTAGAGAAATTAAAAAATGAAGATCGTCCTAATATTATTAAGCAAATTGCTACGGCGCGTGAGCTTGGCGATTTACGTGAAAATTCTGAATATCATTCGGCAAAAGATCGCCAAGGTTTTATTGAAGCGCAAATTGCAGATTACGAAGATAAATTTATTCGTGCCGAAGTGGTTGATATTTCTAAAATAACAAGTGATAAAATAAAATTTGGTGCAACTGTTACCTTAGAAAATTTAGATAATCAAAAAAATATAAAATATAAAATTGTTAGCGAATTTGAATCAAATATTGATGAAGGATTAATATCGATAAACTCGCCAGTAGCAAGGGCTCTGATCGGTAAAGAAGTTGGTGATGATGTTGAAATAAAAACTCCAGGTGGAGAAGTAAATTACGAAATTTTAAAAATTGAATTTGTTGATTTGTGCTAGTTCATGTCTAAAAAAGAAACATTTAAAAAACATTTATAAAAAATATTTGACATGTTATAAAATCTTTTCAATATGAATTACAGAAGTAAACAAAATCAAAAAATTTGTTTCAATTAAACTTTAACTCTTAGAATAAATTATGAAAAAGACCTTTTCTTCTAAAAAATCGGCATTCTCTTTGATCGAGTTGTCAATAGTATTAATTATCATCGGTTTATTAATTGCTGGTATAACAGGTGGAGCGAGCTTGATCAAAAGCTCAGAGCTTCGTTCAATTATGGGTGAGGCTAGAGGTTATGCTGTAGCTGTTAACTCATTCTTTACTCAATATGATCAATATCCAGGTGATGCAAGCACCAACGTTGGACAAAGTTCCATTGCAGCTGCTCTTGGTGACAGAGATAACAAAATTGAATTTGTTAATGACAACCCTACTGCAGATTTAGTTGTGGCTGAAGGTGTTGATGCTTGGTTTGATCTAAAAGATATAGGTGCTATAGATTTAGCATTAACTCCGCTTACCAATGGAACTTTACTTTCCCCTGGCATACTGGTTCCAGTTACCAATATCCCTGGTTCTAAAATTAAAGGTGCTGGTTGGGCTTTTGATTATAACTCCTCGACACTTCAAAATGTTGTGGTATTGACAGGAACGACAGTGGCTTATAATTCATCAACTGCTCCTACTTTAATCAATGGAATGAATTTGGCTTCCCCAGCTGAATCCAAAAATGCTTCAACAGAAATTATTTCTGCTCCAGATGCATTATCTATCGATTCTAAAATTGATGATGGTAAAGCTAACAGTGGAAACGTTCAATCTGCTAATCAAAGTGCAGCTGCTGGCGAAATCTGCTCTACAACGTCGACATACAATGTTGCCCAAGGTGCTAAAAAACTTTGTGTTCTTACATTCCGTGTTGATGTAAGTTCGTAATATTAAAAATAATATACTTTATCAAAACCCCGATATTTCAAAAGAATATCGGGGTTTTTTTATTTCAATTTAATTGTATTTTTAAAATGAAAGATGATCAAATAATTAATAGTTTGGTAAATTTTTTAATCCCAATTATTTTTTTATATGGTTTATATTTTTTATCAGATCTATTCATCGAAAGTGGTTTTTTCGCTTTAGTTTATTCGGTGGTTTTAATCATTCTCGGCCTCATGATGTATGGCATCAACCACAATCCAAACTACTCAAAATCAGCTTCCCAATTAGAAATAATAAGCTTCTCATGTTCTTTTATTTCACTCATTTACTTATTGGTTATTTTAATGTTAATTACGAGCTTGCTTTCGATTTAAACACATTTAATTTGCGTTGCAAATTTAGCTTTGAGTTGAATCGCTCCGTCGCAAATGAATCGCGACATCCGCGATGAGATTTGGGGTTTTTTATTTTGATTAGAGCTTCGTCGCTTTTCTCAATCAAAATTTCATTTTGATTTCGAAGACGACTCCGCGACTGGGACCGCGTCGCATTGGCTCCTTGTCCCGTTCTTCGCTAAAAATAGCCGTTTAGGCTATTTTTTTAACGCGAGAAACCCAAAAAATAAGTTAATTATTTTTTAAAAAGAAAAGAAAAAATCGATCTACTTTTCTTTTCATCATTATTTGGGTTTTTGTAACGATTATCGTTGCGTCGATTGTTGTTATTATTGTTTCCCCTTCTTTTGTTATTATCGTGGCGTCGATTATTGTTGTTATTATGATTGCGATTATTGTGAGAATGATGGTGATTTCTTTCTTGAGATTCGCCATTGCTAGGCTTTATGAAGTCATCATTGTTGCCTTCCGAAGTATCTTCATTGGTAAAGCTTTCAAAATAATTTTTCTCAATGTCGAGTTGATTAACTTTGCCCGTCGTTACTTCCATTTCAATTTCTCTTCTTTCTTCATCGGAAAGGCTTTTTCTTTTTTTAATGCTGAAACCCTGAGGGCCGTTCTCCTCACTAGGTTGCAAAAAAATATGAACATTATAATTTTTCTCAGTTGAGATGATGTCATATTTTTTGAAATTCATGATGTAAGCGATGGTTTCAGCGGTGGCATAAATATAAATTACCCCAGCTTGTTTATCAGCACAAGCATGACGAATTGCTCGCAAAATCGAAACCGCTAAAATTTCTACTGAACGAACATATCCAGTTCCGCCACAGTTTTTACAAGGCTCGGTAATGGTTTCAAAAAAACTTGCTCCCAAGCGTTGACGTGACATTTCTAAAAGTCCAAAAACGCTAATTCGACCAAGTTGAATTCGAGCACGATCATTTTGAAGTTCGTCGCGTAAAGTTCTCTCGATATTGCGACGATGTTTTTGATCATACATATCAATAAAATCGATTACAATTAGACCTGCCAAATCACGAAGGCGAAGTTGTCGAGCTATTTCTTTTACCGCTTCAAAATTAGTCGTGAATGCCGTTTCTTCAACTCCAGATTCTTTGGTTGCGCGACCTGAGTTAACGTCGATGGCAACTAGTGCTTCGGTGTGATCGATAACGATTGAGCCACCTGATGGCAGAGAAATTTGTTTCTCATAAAGTGCTGATATTTGTTGCTCAACGCGATATTTATTGAAAATCGGCACACGATCATCGTGAAGTTTAATATTTTGTGGAGCATTTGGCATTGTTAATTTAACGAAATTTGTTACAATTTCGAATGATTCTTTGCCTTCAACCACAACTTCGCTAACGTTATCGTTGTATATATCGCGAATGCATCGACGAATAATGTCATCCTCGGCGTGAATAAAAGACGGAGCTTTAGAATTAGCGCAAGTTTCTTTAATGGTATCCCATAAGCGATTCAAATATTCGCAATCGCGCTTGATGTCTTCGGGTTTTTTGCCAACGCCTGCGGTTCTAATAATAACGGAGCGGTCATTACTAATATTTATCTCGCCTAAAATTGAGCGTAAAATTTTTCTATCACGAAAATTGTCAACTTTTTTGGAAACTCCGCCTTTATTTGGAGTGTTGGCCATTAAAACACAATATTTGCCGGCGATCGAGATGTAAGTAGTCATTGAAGCACCTTTATTACCTCTTTCTTCTTTGCCAACTTGAACAATAATTAATTGTCCTGGCTTGATTACTTCTTGAATATTATATCTTTTGTGAATGTTGTAAATATTGCCACCATAGCCTGATAATTCATCTTCAACTGAATACGTTCCCGTGGTAATTGACTCATCTTCTCCGCCTTCATCATCATTATTTTTAGTCGATGTATTTGGTAAATTTACCAAATCATCATCTTCATTTTTTTGTGGTTGATTAATATTTAACTCGCGAAGTTTTTGATGTTCGCTGTCCGAAATTTGATAAAAATCAGGATGAATATCGGCGAAAGGCAGGAAACCATTGCGATCGGAACCATAATCAATAAAGCAAGCTTGAAGGGAAGGTTCAACCCGAGTTACTTTAGCTAAATAAATATTTCCTTTAATTTGTTTGATAGCAAGAGCGGAGCGGTCAAAATCTAGAAGCTTTCCATCGCTACCAAGGACGGCGATACGAGTTTCCTCGCGATGAGCACCATCAATTGTAATTGTAATTTTTGTCATTTTTCCTCGAATAATTACGAGCAAAATCAGCTATTTTCTAGGGTGAAAAATAATAATTTGAAATATTTCTAATCATAATTTATAAATAATCTTGAAAATAACTGTTTAACTCTTTGTTTTATAATTTTACCAAAATGCGGTGATTTTGTGATCGCTCAAATATGGCGATTCTATTTAATTCTCTAAGGACGACTCAATTATTTTTAAATAAGAATTGAGAACGTCATCAATTTTTTGAGATATATATTTTGTGGTGTTTCATATTTATGATTATCAATGATTACTTTTTTTATTTTAGGATACAATCATTTTTTTATTTTTTAGACGTAAGTAAAAATTTACATCAATTCTCAAGACGATTTTATAAATATAAAGTTATTTATTTTGAGATTTATAAAAATTTAGACAATTTTTTTTAATAAATTCTAGTAATTTCTTTGCCAAGTTTTAATATTTTTTTTGGTAGCTGTTCTCTATAAATTTATTTTTATAAAAAAATGATTAAATTATTTGCCCACCGCGGTTTTGTTGAAAATAACATGAAGCAAAATTCAATTGCGAGTTTGAAAAACGCTGTCGCTAAAGGTTATAAAGCCATAGAATTTGATATTTGGTGGGTCGATGGTGAATTTTTTATAAAGCACGATAAACCCGATAAAAAAGAAGAATTTTCATTGCCAAGGCTTCAAGATTATTTATATTACAAAAATGAATTGGAATATTGGTTTGATTTTAAAAATATAGATCAAAATAATGTTGGAGATGCTCTAAAAAAGCTAAAAGCCGATTTAATTTTAAAAGAAATTGATTTAAATAAAATATTTTTCGCGCCTTACATTACCGATTATGATTTGGCAATTAAAATTTCTTTAAAATTTCGTAATTTTTTCTCACAAAAAATTAATTTTGCGGGGGTTTGCGATAATGAGCTTGGAGTTCAGGAGATTGTTGATATGGTCAATATGGAATTAATTGATTTTGTTTCGATAAATCATGCTTTAATTAATGCCGAGCTTTTAAAAAAAATCAAGTCTACCAAATTATTGGCTTGGACCGTTAACGATATTAAGCAAATTAACGATTTATACTTGCTTGGAGTTGATAAATTCGCGACCGATAAAGTTTTAATTTAAATTATCAGAATTTTGTGCTAGGCATTGAATTTTTTTAGATTGATAAGCGATTTTGTATCTGCCATTGGGCTGTTCCTTGAAGATTTGAAAATAATCACAAATCGCATCTTCAATTTTAAAAATTAATTTTGAATTTTTATCTTTCTCATTAATTTTATATAAGTCCCAAAGAATATATTTTTTATGTCCATTTTCATAAATTGCATCGATTTTTATTTCGCGATCAAAAATTACATCGATAATCGATAAACGCCATTTTTTTTCCTGAAATTGTGCAATTGCGGTAATTGAATTAACATTAGAAAAATTTGTTGATAAAATCTCGTCGGTTGCATTGGAAATGCCGTAAAGATTGAATGCCAAGGTCAGAGGTTTGTCTTTAATTTTCCATAAAAAAGTTGTGCGTAAATCGGAAATGGCATCACTTAAAACATGTCTCTTGATAAAGAATTTTTGAATACGATTAATTAATTCTGGATATTTTTGAAAATCTTCGATCCATGAATTTGCGTAGTTTCTACGTTCAATTGGATTAAGCCTCCATTCCTCTTTTAACTCGCCAATTTGAACCTTCTCAAGATTATAACTTTTGTTCCATTTGGTAATAAAATTATGATCAATAATTTGGGCATCTTTGAAAAACTTTGCTTTGTTGGAAATGAACTCTCCTAAATTTTTTTTTGGATGTCGTTCAATGTAATTTTTATGTAAATAATTTTCTAATTCGAGAGCTGAGGGCATGGGATCGCTATCTTTCGCAAGGTCAATTAATTCTTGATCCAAAGCCAGTTTTGGATTAACAAATTTTATAGCATTTTTATCGGAATTTATAGCAATTTTTACAAATTCTTTATTGGATTTAACGTTGGGTGGAGAGAATTCGAGAAGAAGTCCATTATCTTCTAAGGCGGGACGAGCAAATTCCTCGAGAGACTTAATTCGATCCGAGGCGTATCGATAATTATCTGAATCTAAATCGAGCATCTTTTTCATAAATAATTTATTATCAAGAAGGCTCCAAGACGAATATCTTAAAGCGTCACGATTGATGTAAATTGCGTCTTCCATGAAATATGGATCAGAACGGACTTCGGGTGCCACATATTTTAAAATTTCAGGATCGGCTTTGATGACTCTTTTTATAAAAAGTTTATCTTCGTGAAGATTTTCCGACACGTTTTGGAATTGACTTTTATCGATTAATAAAACTTTAAAAATAAGATTGCGATCTTGTTTTAAGCAGGCGGGTAAATTTTCAATAACATTGGGGTTTTTTTTGGCAACTTCGCTTAAAATTACATCATAATATTTTTGCGGGGAAGAGCAATAATCTTGGGCCAAGAGTCGATTGCTAAAAAATATAAACGGAATTATAAATGTGGCAAATTTTGCTTTCATTAACCTTTCATTGAAGAAATATTTTCTAATTCAATATTTTTGCGATTATTAAAATAAACTACTAAAATTGCTAAACCGATAGCGGCTTCAGCTCCCGCAACGGTAAGTACAAAAATAGCAAAAATTTGCCCAACTAGATCATTTAAATACACCGAAAAAGCTACAAAATTTATGTTGACCGCAAGAAGCATTATTTCAATCGACATTAAAATCGAAATAATATTTTTACGATTTAAAAAAATTCCACCAATGCCGATGCAAAATAAAATTATGGCTAAGGTGGTAAATTGATGTTGAGGAATTTGGTGCATAAAATAAAATTAATTTATAAATCAATGCCTTCGCCAGCTTTGACCTTGGCGATTACAAGAGTATTTTTTTTGTTACGAGAAACTTGTGCAGAAATATTTTGTTTGCGAATGTAACGTGTTTCAGTTTTCATGGTTAAAACAATGGCGCCAATCATCGCCACGAATAAAATTGCTCCCGCAATTTGAAAAGGTAAAATGAAATCGGTGTAAAGAATCTTGCCAATCGCCTTGGTATTGTTGATGTCTTTTGGTGTTGGAAATTGCGGAGTTAATTCATTATAATTGATGTTAGAAAATTTAGTTATTAAAAAAATTTCGCAAAATAAAATAACGATCAACATTGTAATTAATGGTTTTTTGCGATTAACATCTTCAGTGATTTTTGCATCAACATTAAGCATCATCACCACGAATAAAAATAGCACGGCGATCGCACCGACATAAACAACAATTAAAAGCGTCGCAATATATTCTGCACCGATTAAAATAAGTAAACCAGAAGCGTTGAAAAAGGCTAAAATTAAAAAAATTACAGCGATTACCATGTTTCTGGTGCTAACAACCACAAGGGATGATGAGATTAAGACAAATGAAAAAATGTAAAAAAGATAAAGTGTAAAGTTCATTGAAATTTTATTTAAAAATATTGCTCAATAATGTTATTTTATAAAAATTTTTAGTCAAAATAAAATTAATAAATTCCGTAAATTTTATTTTGTGTTTTTAAATATTTTTAACGATATTCAACGTCGACATTAATATTTTTTTGTAAAGCATATTCATAACGATCGCCATTTGCCAAAAGTTTTTCTTTGTTGTAATAAAGTTCTTCACGCGTTTCGGTTGAAAATTCAAAATTTGGACTTTCGACGATGGCATCAACTGGGCAAGCCTCTTGACACAATCCGCAATAAATGCATTTCATCATATCGATATCATATTTTGTAGTGCGACGACTACCATCATTACGCTCTTCGGCCTCGATGGTGATGGCTTGCGCTGGGCAAACTGCCTCGCATAATTTGCAAGCGATGCAACGCTCTTCGCCATTTTCATAGCGACGCAAAGCGTGTTCACCTCGAAATCTTGGGTTAATCGGTCCTTTTTCGTATGGATAATTTAGAGTGAATTTTTTCTTGAACATATATCTCAAAGTTAATAAATGTCCGAGAAAAATTTCTTTTAACAAAAATGAAGAAGCTTGTTTAAAAATTTGCATTTTTTAAATATTTATTTAACAAAAACTATAAAGCTTGCGGTGCCAACAACCCAAATTAATGAAAGCGGAAGGAAAACCTTCCAACCTAAGCGCATCAATTGGTCGTAGCGATAACGAGGCAAAGTTGCGCGCACCCAAATAAAGCAAAATAATAATGTGAAAATTTTAGCACAAAGCCAAATAAATCCAGGAATTGCATTACAAAAATCGCAATCAAACGGCGGAAGCCAACCGCCTAAAAATAAGATTGAAGCGAAGGCGGAAATTAAAATCATATTGGCATATTCGCCTAAAAAAAACATGGAAAATGGCATTGAACTATATTCAACATTATAGCCGGCAACTAGCTCAGATTCAGCTTCGGGGAGATCAAATGGATGACGATTTGTTTCGGCTAAAGCGGAAATAAAAAATAACAAAAACATTGGAAACATTGGTAAAATATACCATTGATCTTTTTGCGATAAAACAATTTCCGAGAGATTTAATGAGCCAGCACAAAGAACTACGGAGATAATGATTAAGCCGATCGAGACCTCGTAAGAAATCATTTGTGCCGAAGAGCGAATGGCGCCAAGAAAGGCATATTTTGAATTTGATGCCCAGCCTGCAATTATGACGCCGTAAACTCCAAGCGATGAGCTTGCTAATAAATAAATTACTCCAACATTTAGATTGGCGACAACAAAAGTTTCAGAAAAAGGAATTACCGCCCAACCAATTAAAGCTAAAACGAAAGTTATAATTGGAGCGATTAAAAATAAAATTTTATTAGATTCCTTGGGTAAAATAACTTCTTTAAGCATGAGCTTTAAAGCGTCGGCTAAAGGTTGGAATAATCCAAATGGGCCAACTACCGACGGACCTTTGCGCAATTGCATCGAAGCGATTACCTTACGTTCCATCAAGGTTAAATAAGCAACGGCACCAAGTAGTGGTAAAATTACTAATAAAATTTTGCCAATAATCGGCAAAATTATCATAATAATCGGCAGAATTTGGCTATTAAAAAATTCGATCATTTTAATTTTATATGTTTGAAATCGATTAATAATTTAAATTTTTTTAAAGATTATTTTAAAAATTTCACAAAGTCAATTTCTCGATTATAAATTTTTTTAAAACTTATTTTAACAATTAATTAATTTGAAAAATTCTGAATTAACGGTAAATTTATAAATCGTTAAGGTTATAACTCCAGCAAGGATTCCGCAAATTATATCATCAAGCATAACGCCAAAAGAGTTTTTAAGTTTACGATCGCAAACGCCGATTAAAGATGGTTTTTTTATGTCAAAAAATCTAAATAAAAGAAAACATAAAAATACGTAAATCATAAATTTAGGTTGACTTAAAATATAAATTTCTCGTGCCGAAAAATTAAAAATTTCTAAGGCGATGAAGATACCAACCGCTTCATCGACAACGATTGATTTGTGATCAATATCTTTGGAATTTTTTATCAAATGATAATTGGGAATTTCGTAAAATGCATAAAGACAAAAAAATGTAGTTAAAATAATCCAGAAAAAATATTGAAAAATAACCGGAAAATTTTCTTCCACAAAATAATTATTAACAAAAACCCAAAATAATAAAGCACCAATGGTTCCAAAGGTTCCGGGAGCAAATTTTGCCTTTCCACAGTAAAAAAAAGTTAAAATTAATTCGTTAATTTTGGAATATTTTTTTGGCATATTTATTTGTTATTTTATGATTTAAAAAATTTACTTTAATAATATTTTTATTTCTTGCAAAAAACAAATTATTTAAATATTTTGTTAAGGCAACCTTAAATATTTAAGCAATCAAGAATTGAAATTAGGCAATGAATTATAAAAATAAAAATTTAGATTTTTCAAAACTTCACAATGAAACCAAGATGATTAGAGGTGGATCGCTTAGAAGCAATTTCGGTGAGACTTCCGAGGCACTGTATTTAAATTCAGGTTTTTGTTATAATTCGGCGGAAACTGCCGAAAGTCGCTTTAATGGCGAGGATCCCGGATATGTTTATTCGCGTTATGTTAATCCATCTTTAAAAATGCTTGAAGATCGATTGGCGTTGCTTGAGGGTTGTGAATCGGCTTGTGTAATGGCTTCGGGCATGGCCGCAGTTTTCGCTTCAATCATGTGTCAAATCAAAGCGGGCGATCATTTTATTGCGTCGCGAGTTTTATTTGGTTCGTGTTTTCATATCGCCACAAAAATTTTACCAAATTATGGAATCGAAGTCACTCTAGTCGATGGCACTAATCATGATGAGTGGAAAAATGCATTCAAAAAAAATACCAAAGTAGTTTTTATTGAAACGCCAGCCAATCCAAATTTAGAAATCATCGATATTAAATTCGTCGCCGATCTAGCTAAAAAGCATGGAGCAAGCCTTATCGTTGACAATATTTTCGCTTCATCTTATTCGCAAAATGCGTTTGAATTTGGTGCCGATGTCGTAATTTATTCGACCACAAAACATTTTGACGGGCAGGGCAGAACCTTGGGTGGAGCGGTTTTGGGCACGCAAAGTTTTATCAAAGAAATTTTATTGCCATTTCATCGTCACACCGGTCCAGCTCTTAGTCCATTTAATGCGTGGATAATTTTTAAAGCCTTGGAAACTTACCAAATGCGGATGGAAAGGCATTGTGCTAACGCTAAAAAAATCGCCGAATTTCTCGAAGGACATAAAAAAATACAAAAAGTTTATTACCCAGAATTGCCATCGCATAAACAATTTGAGATCGCTCAAAAGCAAATGAAAAATGGTGGAACAATGATTGCTTTCGAGACTATCGGTGATAAAAAAACCTGTTTTAATTTCATGAATTTGCTTCAAATTATTGATATTTCGAATAATTTAGGCGATGCTAAATCTTTGATTACTCACCCTTCAACAACGACTCATTCAAATATTTCGCTTGAAGATCAAAAAAAGATTGGTATAAATGAAACAATGTGTAGGCTTTCTGTTGGCTTAGAAAGCGTTGAAGATTTAATCAATGATTTAAAAAACGGATTGGATAAAATTTAATTTTTTTTATTATGCCTAGTTTTGATATAGTTTCCAAAATAAATATTCAAGAAGTCGATAACGCGGTTAATTCCGTGCTTCGCGAACTCACGAATCGTTATGATTTTAAAGGTTCAATTTTTAGCGTCGAATTAAAAGCTAAAGAAAATATTATCAATATTAGCGCCGATAGCGAATATAAGCTTGAAGCGGTGCGTGATTCATTAAAAGTATTTGCCACAAAACGTGGAATTGATGTTAAGGCTCTCGAATTTTGTGAGCCCCAAAAAGCTGGCGGGACAACGCTTAAGCAAGAAATAAAACTTAAAAATGGAATCGAGCAAGAAATCGCCAAAAAAATAATCAAACAAATTAAAGATCTAAAACTTAAGGTTCAAGGTTCGATTAAGGGTGATGAAGTTAGAATTGATGGCAAAAAACGCGACGATTTGCAAGAAGCGATGAACGCAATTCGTTCCGCAAATTTTGACATAGCTTTACAATTTATTAATTTTAGAGAATAGAATGAAGAGTCCCAATGAATCAGGATCTATTGTCCTCTCCAATCAAGCCGGAAAAGGGACTAGAGATGCCCTTAGTACTATTGAAGCATCTAAGCCTATTGTAGCTTCTGCTTCAATCCTGTTATCACCCTCAGCTTTTTTAACTTTCATTGCGATGGTTGGGCCATCTTATTTTATAGCTAAAATATTTGAATTAGAAGGAAGGCAAACAGTTAAATATCCAGGGCAACTTAATAGCTATGTTAAAGATCAGTCTCAATTCGCGGGAGGCGTAACTGGCATTGTTGAATATTTTGCTGGAATTGGAGTTGATAGATTTAAAGATGTTGTTAATATGGTTGCGGAATTTATTCCAACGGGAGAGCGTCCCGAGATAAAGCCAGATGACGTTGAAAAATTATACAATGGAATACTTTGTTATAATAATAAGGGTGAAATGGAGCCGGCACCAAATGTAAGACCGCTCGATGTTGAAAATATATTAGCTAAAAGTCAAAATCAAAATCAAAGTACCCAACTTCATTTTTAATTGAAAACCGAAATAAATTTATCCGCCACCAATAAAATGAACAATTTCAATTTTAGAATTATTTTGCAAAATTATCTCATCAAAATCTTGCGGATGGATGATTTCTAAATCTTTTTCAATCGCTATTTTTTTAGGATCGAGACTCAGATTTTCAAGAAGTTGAGAGATGTTTAAATTTTTTTCTATTTCTATTAAATCACCGTTTAAAAAAATTTTTATTTTTGTCATTGTTTCAAATAATTATTTAGAAAAAATAATTGTAAAATTTCTTTCGATATTTTATTATTGGGTTATTATTATGCCAGTTTTAACTTGAAAAAAATTATTTGAATTTTATCAAAAATTAACTTTATTTTTGTTCAAATTTTGTTAATTTTAGTGATAAATATTTTTTCCAATTTGAAATTTAACCACAATGATTTATCAATCATATCTCTTTCGGACATCTTTAATTAATTGGCTTGGGATAACATTTGTGCTCATTGTTTTGATATGGTTTAGCAGGGCAATACCTTTTATGAGTTTCGTCACCGAAAATGGCATAGAAATTTTAGATTTTTTCTTTTTATTTGTTTTAATTTTACCCTGGATTTTAATTTACCTTTTGCCAATATCATTTTTCATAGCAAACCTACTCTCCCTTAACAAATTACTACAAAATAACGAGATAACGATTTTAAAAAATTGCGGATTATCTAATTTAAAAATTGCACAATCGATTATTTTTTTTGGTCTGATTTTAACATTATTTGTATATTTTTTATCTTTTTATTTAATGCCACTCGCCAATAAGCAATTAAGAATTTCACGACATGATATTCAAAGTAATTATACTAATATTTCATTTGTGCCACAAACCTTTGAAAACATTCATCAAATTACGATTTATACCAAAGATCGCGATAGCAAAAATAATCTTTACGGAATATTGATTAACGACCAAAGACAAGAGGATTTTTCAATTACTTTAACGGCAGAATTTGGTAATTTAGTTTCCCAAGATGATTCTGTTTTTTTGAAACTTAGAAACGGAACGTTGCAAAGATATAATTTAAAATCTCAAAAAAGCGAAATATTAAAATTTGACGAATATGTTTTTAATTTAAATAATAAAAATCACGAAACTTTTGATTACAAATGGAAGCCAAATGAGCGCTTTATCAATGAATTAATTTATCCAAGCGAATATTTATCAACAAAAGAATTAGAAAAAATTAATGCAGAAATGCACAAAAGAATCAACGACCCCTTGATCTCATTCATTTTTTCAATAATAATTTGTTCATCAATATTAAGAGCAAAAATTTCTAGAAAAGGAAATTTTTTCAATTCAATTTTAACCTTAACATGGTGTTTAATTTATATAATTTCTTTAATTTTTAGTTACAGATTAAGCGAAAAATCGAATTCTTTAGTTTTTTTGCCTTATTTAATAAACACCTCTTTCTCCATGTTCGCCATAATTTCGTTGATATTTAAATCGGGTTTAAAAAATGATAAATAGCATTAATTTTTATTTAGTAAAATCATTTTTAAAAAATTTTCTTATAGTAAGTTTTGGTTTTGCAACAATGTTTTTTTTAATTAATATTTTAGATATTTTTGAAAGAGTAAGTGATGCCAATTTTAATGTTTTTTTAGTTTTTACTTTAGCAATTCTTAAAATTCCTGAATCAATGACTTCAGTGATTGTGTCGGTGATTTTGATTTCCGCAATTTTAACTTTTTATCAACTTTCGATTCGAAGTGAACTAACAATTATTCGTGCTTGCGGATATTCGGTTTGGAAAATTACAAAACCAGTTTTAATTACAACTTTTTTTATTGGAATTTTTTGGATTACAATTTTTAATTTAATCGAAATTTGGTCTTCAAAAAAATTCTACCAAATTGAAAGTGATTATATTGGATCTGAAGTGCAAGAGTCGATAGATTCTTCCTCGGGCATGTGGTTGCGTCAAAATAATTTTTATAAAAAAAATGAAAATATTATAATCTTTGCCCGCAAAATTTATAAAAATAATATTAAATTTGCTAATGTAAGTTTGTGGTTTTTTGATTCGCGTAATATTTTTTACAAAAGAATTGACGCCGAAAAAATGTTTTTACAAAATCATCAATGGATACTACAGAAAGCTATCATAAACGATGATGAATTAATTAATTATAATGTGGAAACTCTAGAAATTAACACTGATTTAGAGGAAAACTTTATTAAAAAAAAGATAATAAATAATTTTAATTCAGTGCAATTTTTTTCAATTTTTGAATTGCCAAAATTAATTAAGGAATTGGACTCTTCAGGCTTAAATTCTAATAAGTTTAAGGTTTATTTAAATAGTCAATTAAACCAAATATTACTGTTTATGGCGATGATTTTTTTTGCAACATATTTTGGAATTTGTGGAACGAGAAATCGCAAATCGCAAATTAAAGTTTTTATTGGAATTATTTTTGGTTTAATGGTTTTTATAACTTCTTCAATCGCTTTTTCCCTTGGTTCCTCGGGCTTAATTTCAGCGTTTGAGGCAACTTGGTTGATAAGTTTTGTTTACATTTCAATAGGTATTTTGTTGGTTTATCGTAAAGAAAACTCTGTCTCATAATTAAGTTTTAATAAAAATTTTTATATTTGCTGTTGATAAATTAAAAGCATTAATTAAAGTTTTAAAAAAAATAACTAAAATAAATAAATCTCTCAAAATTATGAAAAAAATTGTATTATTATCAAATGTATTTGTTGCCTTGTCGCTTTTATTTTCTTGCGCTCCAAAAGAAGTTAAAAAAACTAGCGGAAATAACGATTTAGGCGATTTGCCAGAGTGGGTCCTCGATCCAAAAATCAAAGATGGCGTTGCTGCGGTTGGTATCGCAAGCCCATCAAGAGCTGGTATTACGGTTCAATTGCCGAAAGCTGAACTTGACGCCAAAGCAAATATTGCCGCGACTATTCAATCAGAAGTTTCAAGAGTTACTAAAAACGCTTTGAGATCTGGTAAAGTTAATGATGCTGATGATGTTGAAGAGTTCTTCGCTCAAGCCAGCAAAGAAGTTGTTAAAAATCTTCCATTATCAGGTGCTAGAAGAATCCATATGTTTAAATCACAAGATGGTACTCTTTACGTTCACATGATGATAGACGATCAAGATTACAGCAAATTCTTGAAAAATAGCCAAAAAGATTATGAAGATAAATTGAAAAAATCTAATTTGAGCAGAGATAATATTGATAAATCTCAAGCCGCAACTAAAGATTTATTTGATGAGTTAGAAAAAGAAAGAGGCAATATTCCAGCCCTTCCTTTGGAAACCAAAGAAGAAACTAAAAAAGCTAACTAAAATTTAAATTTAAACTCCCCATTTTAAAAATTATTTAAAATGGGGAGAAATTTATACCACAACATATAAAACTCTGAAAAAAATTATTTTCCCCAGTTTATTTTTTTTAATTACATCTTGTTCGAGTGCCAAAATAGATGATTACGAAGCTCAAAAGTCAAATAAATCATCTTCGGCATCTTCAAGAATTAATAATATCCAATCCGGTTCAAACACAATTTTAAAAGATCTCGATGAATAACAAAATTCAAAAATCATTTTTTACATTTTTATTGCTAATCAGCTTCGCAGAAAGCTCATTTTCAAAATCAAATGATCTTCCTTCTTGGTTTATAAAACCGAGAGTTAACAATATTGATATGATTTACGGCGTTGCTGAAGGATTTACTTTAGAAGAGGCTACAAAAACAGCTTTGGCTGATGCGGCGGGCAGGTTGATGGTTTCGATTTCCTCAGAATCTGAGTTAATAAAAGAAGAAAATCAAAATAGTTACAATGAAGAAATGCGTCAAAAAGTACGTCAATCTATTGAAAAAATTAGCTTTGCGGGCTATGAAGTTTCTAAAAGCGAGCAGGTTGATAAAAAATTTTATGTTGAAGTTTCTGTCGAAAGAGATCCTTTTATTAAAGAACAAAAAGAGCGTGTTGAATTTGTGCAAAAAAAGATCAATGATCTCGATAAAAACTCAATTCAAGCCAATCCAATTCAAAGAAGAAATAGCTTAATAAAAATTTTAGATTTGTGCAAAGAGCTTGATTTAAAGGCTCGAATTTTATCGGGAGCCCAAGAAGAAATTGACATGAAAAGCATTCTTTCCTTGATTGCTAAATATCAAAATGAATTTGAAAAATCATCATCCTCAATTGAATTTTTCTTCGATTCATCTTCGCCAAAAGATTTAGTGCAAATCTTACGTAGTGCTTTAAATAAAGAAAAATTAAAAATCGCCAAAACCCTTGATAAATCTGATCCAAATCAAATAGTTATTGGTGCCAAATATGAGTCAACTCATAATTTTATTTATGGTACACATATAACTAAATTAAATGTTGATTTTGAAAATTCAGCTCAAGGCAAAATTGTTGCTAGTAATAATGTTGAGGCTACTGGAAATTCAACAATTGGCGAAGCTGAATCAACCAAAGCCGCAATAAAAGCCTTGGAAGAGCAAATTCAAAAAGACGGAATTTTAAAAACTCTCGGAATTTTAAACTAAATATTAATTCAAAATTATTTTGAATTAATAAAATAATTAATAAATTTATAAAATAAAAAAATATGAAATTAAAACTTTTAGCACTTATATTAATTGTAAGCTCTTGTACCCCAACTATTAAAAATTTTGATAAATATCAAAAACAATTTATTTCTAAAAGCGATTTCATGCCCGATGAAAAAACCTTGGAAAATAAATTATTAAAAGTTGCAATTTTTGATTTCGAAGAAAGTGACATTGAAGTTGCTAAACAATCAAATCTTGGAAAATCAGTTGCGACTAGCATGGAAAGTATCTTGTCAAAATATAAGCTTGCAGAACTTGTTGATCGTAAAGCGACAGAAAAATTACAAAAAGAAGTTCAGCTTTCAGAAATGAACAAAACTGGCTCATATAAAGGTCCAAAAGTTGCTGATTATGCGGTTTCTGGTTCGATTGCAAACGCTAATTTTGCCAATAAATATGTTTCGGGAAGCACTTATGTTAACCCAAAAACGGGAGATGTAATTTCGATTCCTCCTAAATTTGTTTACAACGCACAAGTGGTAGGAAATATTAAAATTTATGAGCTTCCTTCTCTGGCAGTAATTGACACCATTGAACTTGATGGTAAGGCCGTTAGAACTGAAAATGTTCAACAAGATGGCGGATTTAGCTTGGGCGGAATTCAAGTTGGCGGAACCCAAGAAGGTGGATTACAAAGAGATGATGGCTTAGTGCGTGAAGCTGGAGCTGATGCGGTTGATGAAGCTGAATCTGCAATCAGAAATGCTTTTGCAAAACGTGGATTCATTTTAGAAAAAAGAACTTTTGACGGCAAGGCGATTTTTAAAATTAATCTTGGTTCCGAAGATGGCGTTAAACATGGTGACAAATTTGAATTAATTGGTCAATATGAAGTTGAAAATGCAATTAGCGGTAAATCTGAAGTTGAAAGAAGAGTTATTGGAACAGGAGTTATTTCTGATAAAATCGATCCTAAAAATTGTTGGATAATTCTTGATGATAAAAAACAAGAATCTGTAATCAGAATCGGCGACATGGTTAAAATGAAATATTCTAAAAGTGCCATGAAATCATTCGCTAAAATGGCAAAAAATATGACTAAATAATTATTTTATGAGGCATATAAACGGCATCAAAGAAATTATTGAAAAGTATGATTATTTCATATTTGATGTTTGGGGGGTGGTGCATGACGGCTCGTCTCTTTACCCCCAAGCTCTCGAAACATTCCAATATTTAAATAAAATTGGTAAAAAAATTTGTTTTTTATCAAACGCACCAAGAAGAGTCTCTAAGGTTGCTAAAACTCTTAATGATTTTGGTATAACGCCAAATCTTTATGAATTTATTTTAACTTCGGGTGAATCTAGTTACATTGATTTGCAACAAAATCAAAAAAATAACTTTACTAATTTTGGTAAAAATTATTTTTATATTGGCCCTCACAAAGATATTGATTTGTTAGACGGACTTGAATATAAAAAAGTCGAAGACCCTTCGCAAGCCCACTTTGTCCTTACTACAGGATTTGAAAATGAAAATTCAAAAATATCTGAAAAATTACCTCTTGCAATTCAGGCAAATGAATTTAAACTGCCGATGCTTTGCGTAAATCCCGATTTAATTGTTGTAAAACAAAATGGAGTCGAGATGATTTGTGCGGGCGCACTAGCTTTGGAATATCAAAAAATTGGTGGAACCGTTCATTATTACGGAAAGCCATTTTCAAAAGTTTATCAAATGGTGTTAGAAAAATTTCTAATCGCCGACAAAAGCAAAATTATTGCAATTGGTGACGGCTTAGAAACTGATATTAAGGGTGCTAGTGATTTTGAAATTGATAACATTTTGGTGACTGGTGGCATTCTTGCCAATGATCTAGAAATTAAATTCTGGCAGGTCGCTGAAGATGAAAAATTAAAAAAAATTTGTAATAATTATAAAATTTTCCCAAACTACATAATCTCAAACTTAAGAATATGAAACTTTATTCAAAAAAAAGAAAAAGCCCAATAAAAATTTTAGTTATCATCACCTTGCTCGCCGGCTTTGGATTTGCAGTGTCAAAACAGTTTTTAACTAAAAAGGCTAATGATATAATTGTTGCCCAAATTGGCGAAGAAAATATTTACAAATCAGATATTGAAAAAAAACTCAAAGAGATTTTTGCCAATAATAAAAACTCACAAATTTCTTTTGATAAATTGCCAGATCAAGTAATTGAATTGTTTTCCAGAGAAATTTATCTCGATAGAAAAATGGTTGCTGAAGCAAAAAGATTAGGTATTGATAATTCTATCGAAATCAAAGATTCGATTGAAAATTTTAGAGTTTCAACAATCCGTCAATCCTACGTAAACAGCTTATTAAAAGATTCTGTAACCGATCAAAAAATCGTTGAAAAATTTAACGAAATGAATGCTGAATTGGATAATAAAATTGAATATAAATATTATCAAATTGCCTTAACTGATCAAGTTCAAGCTGAAAATGTTTATAAAGAATTAAAAGCCAATAAAAAACCTTTAAAATTTAGCGATGGTGCTAAAAAATATTCAATCGACGCACAATCTTCTAATAACGGTGGTGAAGTTGATTACAAGCAAGAATCTGCAATTCAAAAAGATATTGTCGATAATTTAAAAAAACTTAAAAAAGATGAAATTTCTAAACCATTTCAGTCTGGAGAAAATTGGTACATAGTTAAGTCTGGTGATGTAAAAAAATCAAAACCAATGGAATTTGAGTCTACTAAGGAATATGTTCGCCACTTAATTAGAGTTAGTGAAATTGAAAAAATCAATGGTAAATTTATCAAAGATCAAAAGGTTAAAATCTTGTTAAAAAGAGATGCTGAAGAAAGCAAAAAGAAGCCTAGCGAAGAAGATAAATCATTGAATAATTCGGAAGAGCAAAATAAAAATATGGAGCCAAATAAAAATGAAGAAACAGCTCAACCAGCGATTCCAGAGCAAGAAAATGCAAAAGAATCAGAACAACAACCAGAGCAACAGCCAGTTGTTCAACAAGAGCAACAAAAATTATAAAACATCCAATCTTTCTCGTGATCACAATGAAAGTGAGAAAGATTTTATTTGGATAGGGGGCAAGAATCCATGCCTTCTAGCTCTTAAGAATCAAAAAAGAAAAATCTTCGAGATTATTACTAATAAAAATAATCTCGAAGACTTAAAATCTTTTTTCGATAAAAATTCTCTTCAACATTTAGAAAAAATTGTTAGAGTTCATGAAAATGCTTTTTTCCAAAATATTTTCCACAAAGATTTTGTCCATCAAGGAGTTGCTATTAGAGCCTCAAAAATTGAGTTTAAAACGCAATTCGATTTACTCGAAGAGTTAAATTTAATTGAAGATAAAAATCATCTCCCTGACGTCTTAATCCTTGATCAAATTACCGATCCACAAAATGTTGGTGCCATAATTCGTAGTGGGGTTGCTTTTAATTTTAAGAAAATAGTTTTTTGCGAATTTAATTCCGCCAAAGAAACGGCTTCTTTGGTTAAGGCTTCGGCAGGAAATATTGATTTCGCCGAAATTTATGTGGCGACAAACATAAATAATTTAATCGAAAAACTCAAAAAAATTGGTTTTTGGTGTATCGGTTTAGCAGGTGAGGGCACCGAAAATGAAAAAAAAATTGCAGAATATAAAAATATTGTTTTAGTGGTCGGTTCCGAAGGTGCGGGCATGCGTAATTTGGTTAAAAAAAATTGCGATTTATTGGTTAGAATTAACACTAATAAAGAAGTTGAAAGCCTTAATGTATCAGTAGCCACCGCTATTGCTCTTAATGAAATTTATCGAAATAAAAATGTTTAAAAATATTTGTATAATTGCTGCTAAAAATAATGATTTAGCTTATCAAAAAAAAGATTTTTTGATTAAAAAATATAGCTTTCAAGATTTAACATTTGATCATAAAAATATTGATGATTTTGATTTAATCATCGCAATTGGTGGCGACGGTTTGATGCTTCATTTGCTTCACGAAATTAAAAATTTTGCTACCCCAATTTATGGAATTAATTGTGGAACGGTGGGATTTTTAATGAATTCTTTTTGTGAAAAGGATTTGATTGAAACCATTAATAAATCGGAAATTTCGGCATTAAATCCACTCAAAATGATTGCGACCGACGTCAATAATATCAAGCATTCGCACATTGCAATCAACGAAGTTGCGCTTTTAAGGCAAACTAATCAAGCCAGCAAAATTCAAATCGAGATTAATGACAAAGAAAGACTTTCCTCTTTGATGGCGGATGGAATTTTGGTTTCAACTTCGGCGGGAAGCACGGCTTATAATCTTTCGGCCGGCGGACCCATAATTCCATTTGCTGCAAAAATTTTGGCTTTAACGCCAATTAGTCCATTTCGTCCAAGAAAATGGAATGGTGCTTTGCTTCCGTCAAATTCAAAAATTAGGTTTAAGGTTTTAGATCACAAAGAGCGTCCCGTTAGTGCTACGGCGGATTCAAGAGAGGTAAGAGATGTTGTCGAAGTTGAAATTTTTGAAGATTTATCGATCGAATTTAAAATATTATTTAACTCAAATCATTCGCTGGAAGAACGCATAATTCGTGAACAATTTGGCAATTAAAATTTATGATTTTGAAATTGAAAAATATTTCTAAGCTTGATTCTGTAGATGAATTCAAATCTGAAATGTTTTTGATTTGATATAAAATGATTTTATTAAAAATGGTGGGTCTGGGTGGACTTGAACCACCGACCTCGCACTTATCAGGCGCGCACTCTAACCAACTGAGCTACAGACCCATTTTTAAAAAATGAGTTGTGAATTTTATTTTGTATTTTGGTAAATGTCAATTGACTAATCGAAAAAAATGTAAATTATTTTATAAAAGTTAAAAATTTTTATAAAAATTTATGAAATCATTTGCCAATAATCTTGAAGAAGTTGTTTTAAATCAACGAGAATTAAATATTTCTTTTGAATTTTTTCCTCCAAAAAATGATGAGATGGAAATGAAATTATGGGAGGCAATTTCGCGTTTAAAATATTTAAAACCAAATTTTGTTTCGGTAACTTATGGGGCAGGAGGTTCAACTCGCGAAAGAACGCATCACACCATTGAAAAAATAATTAACGAAACTGAGTTGAAACCAGCTTCGCACCTTACTTGCGTAGGCGCTTCGAAAGAAGAAATTGATAAAATTTTACGCAATTATTGGCAAATTGGCGTAAGGCATATTGTGGCGTTGAGAGGTGATATGCCTGCTTCGAGCTCGAATTATCAACTTCATCCCGATGGTTATAAATATGCCAATGAATTAGTTGAGGGAATAAAAAAATTATCTCAGGAAAATATTGATTTTGAAATCTCGGTGGCGGGTTATCCCGAAATGCATCCCGAGGCAAAATCAATGCAACAAGATATTGATAATTTAAAACGCAAAGTCGATGCCGGAGCTAATCGAATTATTACACAATTCTTTTTTGATTCCGAAGTGTATTTTCGTTTCGTCGATCTATGTCACAAAAATAAAATTTACGTGCCGATTGTGCCGGGAATCCTTCCTGTGACTAATGTTAAGCAGGCAAAGCATTTTGCTAAAATGTGTGGTGCAAAAATTCCAAAATGGATGGAAAATGTGTTTGAAGGTTTGGACGAAAATCAAGAAACACGGCATTTGGTGGCGGGAATTGTTGCGACCGAATTATGTAGAATTTTGCATAATTGGGGCGTCGATGATTTTCATTTTTATACTTTAAATCGTAGCGACTTAACTTTAGCAATTTGTCATTTGCTCGGGGTAAAATCGTAATAATTTTATTTAAAAACTTGCAATTCAATATTTTTAATGTTAAGACTAAAAAAGAGTTTTTTATAAAACCCAAATTTTTAATCAAAATAATTATTTTTTTAATAAAAGCATGCCTAAAGAAGATTTGTTAACAATGAATGGGGTTGTGATGGAAGTGTTGCCAAACACAATTTTTAAAGTTGAGTTGGAAAATAATCACGTAATAATCGCACACGCTTCGGGCAAAATTCGTAAAAATAAAATTCGTATTTTGAAAGGTGATAAAGTTGAAGTCGAAATGACTACATATGATCTCACTAAGGGTCGAATCGTAAGACGTAATGTTTAATTTTTTTAAATGAAAAATCTTTTAATTGTTGAGTCGCCAGCTAAAGCCAAAACTATTGGCAAATATTTAGGAAAAGACTATCAAGTCTTGGCTTCATTTGGTCATATTCGTGATTTACCGAGTAAAGATGGTTCGGTCGAACCTAATAATGATTTTGCGATGAATTATCAAATTTCGGCAAAATCAACAAAGCATGTTAAGGAGATTGTCGATAAAGCTAAAGATTGTCAAAAAATTATTTTAGCGCCCGATCCAGATCGTGAGGGAGAGTCAATCGCGTGGCATATTCTTGAAGTTTTAAAAAGTAAAAAAGCCATAAAATCTACCACAAAAGTTGAAAGAGTTGTTTTTAATGCCATCACTAAAAATTCAGTTTTAGAAGCGATAAAAAAACCGCGAGAAATCGATATGAATTTGGTTGATGCTCAGCAAGCGCGACGTGCTTTGGATTATTTGGTGGGATTCACTTTGTCGCCAGTTTTATGGCGTAAACTTCCAGGAAGTCGTTCGGCTGGAAGAGTTCAATCCGTAGCGTTACGACTAATTTGTGATCGCGAAGAAGAGATTGAAAAATTTAGAAGTGAAGAATATTGGGATATCAAAGTAAATTTACAAAATCAAGATAATCAAAAATTTCAAGCTACTATTTTCGAAATTGAAGGTAAAAAACTCGAGAAATTTTCAATTACCAAAGAAGAAAATGCTAATGAAATAAAGCAAATTCTCGATCAAAAAAAATATCGCGTTGCGTCGATTATTAAAAAACAAGCCAAGCGTCGCTCTTATCCGCCTTTTACAACATCTTCTTTACAACAAGAATCGGCAAGAAAACTTGGTTTTTCCGTGAGTAAAACCATGATGATTGCGCAAAAACTTTACGAAGGAATTGAGGTAAATGGAAGCTCGCAAGGCTTGATTACTTATATGAGAACAGACTCAATTGATGTTGCGCCCGAAGCTATAATTTTAGTTAGAAACGCCATTAAAAATTTATATGGCGATAAATATTTGCCAGAAAATCCCAATATTTTTAAAAGCAAAGTAAAAAACGCTCAAGAGGCTCACGAGGCGATTCGCCCAGCTGATTTTACGCTTGAACCTGAAAAAATTAGACATTCTTTGGATAATGATCAATTCGCTCTTTATAGCTTGATTTGGAAGCGAATGGTGGCGTCGCAGATGAGTGACGCGATTTTTGATCAAGTTGTAGTTGAAATCGTAACGGAATCTTCTTACGCTAAAGCTAAAGCTGTTGGATCAACCATTAAATTTGATGGATTTTATAAAGTTTATCGCGAAGATTTAGATGAAAATTCTGAAAGCGAGGATGAAACTAAAATTCATTTGCCGGAATTAAAGGAAAAAGATCCGCTAAATTTAATTGATGTCGATCCCATTCAACATTTTACCGAACCGCCACCACGTTATTCCGAAGCCAGTTTAGTGAAAAAAATGGAAGAACTCGGAATTGGTCGTCCTTCAACTTACGCAACAATAATTTCAGTGCTGCAAGATCGTGGTTACGTTAAGCTTGATAAAAAACGTTTTTTCCCCGAAGAGCGTGGCAGAATTGTTGTTACTTTTTTAAAAGAATTTTTTGCTAAATATGTTGAATTTGGTTACACCGCAAGCTTAGAAGATGAACTCGATATTATCTCAAATGGCGAAATGGATTGGAAAATTTTCTTAAAAAAATTCTGGAAAGATTTTAATGGCAATATCGGCGAAGTAATGGAAAAGCCATTCCCCGAGGTTTTAGAAGTTTTAAATCAAAAATTCGGTGAACATATTTTTGGTCGCGATGAAAGTGGAAAATTAAAAAATACTTGCCCAACTTGTAAAAATGGACAGCTGGGCTTGAGGCTTGGTAAATTTGGCTCCTTCATTGGTTGTTCAAATTATCCAGAATGCAAACATACCATGCAAATTTTTGGTGAAGAATCCGCGGTTGGCGAAAATGGTGAATTGAAACCGCAATTTGAGCCAAGAAATTTGGGTAAAGATCCAAAAACTGGTTATGAAATTTTGGTTAAAATCGGTCCTTACGGTCCTTATTTAGAGCTTGAAGGCAGTGAAATCGAAGATAAAACTCCGGATAAAAAAGATGAAGAAGGTGAGGAAAAATCAACCAAAAAAACTACCAAAAAAACTCCTAAAAAATCGACAAAAAAAACTGCCAAAAAAGCGGTAAAAAAACCTAAAAGAATATCGATTCCTAAAAATATTGATCCAGCCACAATTGATATAACAATAGCCCAAAGCTTGCTAACATTGCCTCGCGAAGTCGGAATTCATCCGGAAACTGGACAAAAAATTATTGCTAATATTGGACCATTTGGACCTTATTTATTACATGACAAAAAATTTACTTCAGTTAAAAAAGAAGATGATATTTTGGAAATCGGACTTAATAGAGCGATCGATTTAATTACGCAAGCCATTGAAAAAAGAGCATTGAATCCAAATCCAACTAAAAGAACTTTTGGTAAAAAAACCTTCGGCAAAAAAACTAAGAAATAATTTTTTGAATTTTTTTTGTTGAATTTTATTTGTAATTAAGTCAAATTTTTAAGAACAAATTCGTTAAATTTTTTATTTATTATTTGATGATTTTTCAAAATTAATTAATTTTTTTAATCACCATGAATCAGCAATTATTAGAACAAAAAATTGAAGATTCTTTCGAAGAAGATTATGACGACTCAAAAGAGCTCCACGACTTAGTAGACCAACATCTAGAGGCAACGATGATTTGCCGAGATAGCAAAAAAATTCCTAATTTTTTATCAATAGTTTACGCCAATAAATTATTTTATTTAATGTTTGATATTGATGAAAATGTGGCGATCGGACAAAATTATGATTTTTTATTTTCCGATATTGATTTAGATAACTATTCCGAAGATCAAGCCGAATATGCTCGTTTGATTAAAGCTGTTCGCGACCAACAGCAATGCTCGATTGTTTTAACCACTTCGGTAGACAACATAAAATATAGCAATTTTAAACTACATATTAGCTATTCCCCGCATGTTGTTAAAAATGAAAAATTTACGCGTAATTATGGAATTTTTAGTTTTATTAAAATTGAAAATGATAAAAAAAATGATGATTCAAATAAGCTAAAAACCCGCTCCAATATTGTTTTGCTGAGAAGCTTAGAGAGAACTTTACGCAACGAAAGAACTCTCAGAGAAATTGCGAATTTAATTATTTCCGATGTTCGAATTGATAATTTGGCGCGCACTATTGCAAAAATTTTATGTGAGCATTTGAAGTGTGATCGATGCTTAATTCATGATTTTAAAGATGGCAATACAACTTTCGTTGTCGAATATTGTTCTAATCATTCTAAAAAAATGATCATCGAAGATGGTTCAGAAAAAAGTTTGCAAGATTTACAAAAATATATCAATTTTCAAAATGATTTTTATGCCAAATTCGGAACAAAGAATAAAAAATCATCTATTTCTTTAGCACAAGATATTTTTAACGATAGAAATTTTAATCGAATTAATGAAGTTGTTGCCGAATATTCAATTGCTTCGCAAATAGCTATTACAACTACTTTTAACGGAATTGTGAATGGTGGAATTTATTTACATCAATCGCAAAAAAATGCGTGGATTGAAGATGAAATTGATTTGATAGAAATCGTCTCCGAGCAATTTTCAATTGCACTTGATCGCTCAAATTCGATTCAAAAAGTAATGATTGCCAATCATTCTTTAATGGAGAAAACCCTTCAGCTTAAAGATTCGCTAAGGCAAGAGCAAGAAATGCGTAAAATGCAAAATGAATTTGTGGCGTTGGTATCTCACGAATTTAAAACGCCATTACAAATTATTGACGGCAATCGAGAGTTGATTATGCGTAAATTAAAAAATGCGAACTTTACCGAAGAAAGTATTTTTGGTTATTTGGACAAAGTTAAGTCGGGAATACAAAGGCTGAATGGCTTGATAAATAGCACTTTGCATCTGGCAAAAATGGAAAATAGTGACGGTAAAATTAAGGTTGATTTGCAAAATATGGATTTGTTTAAATTGATTGATGATATAATTGATAAAAATACTAATTTAGCACAGCAAAAAAATATTAAAATTCATGCAAAAATAAATGATTTGCCGACCGAATATAATTCTGATTCAAAGCTTTTAGATCATGCGATTAGCAACGTTATTTCCAATGCTATCAAATATTCTCGCAATAATTCTCACGTCAAAATTATTGGCAAAATTCTAGAAGATTGTGTGGCGATTCGCGTTATTGATAGCGGTATTGGCATTCCCACTAAAGATATAGAAAATATTGGTAAAAAATTTTTTCGTGCCGGAAACTCTATTTCAGTAGCAGGAACGGGTATTGGAATTTATTTAACCAAACATTTTATTGATTTATTAGCTGGCAAAATAATAATTGAAAGTAAAGAAAATTTCGGCACCGCGGTGACTATAATTCTCCAAAAAAACCAAACTCACAATGAAAATAAATTATAAATTTTTAACAATTTTGCTGTTTTTTTTATCAACCAAGCCAGCTTTTGCGCAAGATGAAAAGGCTACTACAGGTTATACTGGACCCAAATTATCAGGAAGCGTTTTATATCAATTTCAAGGCGATCATATAATTAGCTCATCAAAAAATAACGCTAAAAGTTCCAACGGATTTGTTTATATTGAGCCAAATTTTGGATTGCATTTTGATGAAAATTGGGCGGTAAAAACTCAATGGCGAATTCAACCAAATTCTGTATTAACAACGCGAGACAAAGATAATCCAGAAAGATATCGCACTTTTTTGAGCGACGATCGAGGGTTTAAAATATCTGAAACCGGATTATTAATTGAAGAGTTAAAATTATATTATGAAAATGAGGATATGAAATTTTCCATCGGAAAATTCGATCCATCATTTGGAACTGCACACCGAAAATCAAAAAGAATCGGTGTTTTTGCTTCGCAATTTGCTGAAGATTATAATTTAAGAGAGAAGCTTGGAGCCAATGTTACAGCACTTCTTGAGGGAAGTCAAATTTCTTTTAGCAGTTTTTTTAGTGATTCAACCGATTTAAGTCGAAGTGCCATTAATGATCGCGGAAGAGAAAATACAAATAACGGTCTTGCCGGAAATACGGGAAGCTTTTCATCTTATTCAGTTCTGATGGAGGGTGAAGATTTTTTAACAATCGATAATTTATTTTATAATTTTGGATTTAGAAGTTTGGGCGTTGATAGAGGGGATCGTAAACGTGAAACTGCCATGGTGGCTGGCTCGGAATATCTTTATAAAATCGGCAGAGAAACCTCTTTAATTCCTTTTGTTGAATTGGTAAGGGCTGAAAATTTTTCAGGAGAAAGAGGCCGAGTTGCAAATTTTTTAACGATTGCGGCGATTGGAAAATATGCAAGTTGGACAGCTAGCTCTTCTTTGATGTTAAGAGATATTAAGCGTCCTAATACTTCAAATAATTTACCAAAATCTTCAAATGATCGTCAATTACAATTTTCAATTGGCTATAAATTCACCGATGACTTAACGCTTGATGTGAGTAGGGCTGTTATCCAAGAAGATGGTCACAGTGCTGGCATTTTTGGAGCTACTTTAAATTACTTGTATAAATTTTAAAAATAATGAAAAAATTAAAGAAAAAAATTTTTCATAAAGCTTATTCAATGATAGAAATGTCGTTGTTAATTTTGATAATTGGAATTTTATTTGCTGGTACTTACCAAGGTTTTAATATTTACAATGAAACTAAATTATCAAGCGTTCGCACTTTAATGCAAAATTCAATTATTTCGCGGATCCAAAATTTAGGTTTTTGGTTTGAAACTGCTTCAGAAAACAGCCTAGAAAATAGCGAATCTTATGATGGTAAAGCAATTTCGGTTTGGATTGATCACAATGCCCAACAAATTACTAAAATCAATGCTTATGGTGCGCAAAATTCCAATAAAGAAAAATTTAACTATGATCCAAGTAATATTTTTGATCGTAGCGGTCCAATCTATGTTGCAAAAGGAATTGGAGGCTTGCCAACGCTTAATTTTAAAAATACTAATTCTTCAGCAAAATTTTTAGTGATTGATCCAAGTTTTAAATTTTCTAAAGAGGATATTACCATATTTACAGTGCTAAGATTTAAAAATTTTGAAAATAATGCGGTTATTTTTGACAGAATTTGTTTGAAGAATTCGGGGGCGGTAACTTATGATGATTCGCTGGCTGTCAATGAATGTAAACCATTAATTTCCGCCAGAGTAAGTATTTTGGGTTATCCCAATTTATTTATTCAAAATAATAATAAAGAACTAGCAAAATCAACCACTAACACTTCTTTTCAAATCAAAAAAGATGTATCTTATATTTTAACTTTTGAAAGAATTTTTAATCAATCAATTGGCTTATATCAAAATGGTAAATTGGTGGCGTCGACCCCTGAAAATCTTGGAGAAATTAACTTTTCTCCAATTAAAATTGGACGCGGTGGGACCGATCCCGATCAAAATGTTAACTCCGATTTTGATTTATCTGAATTCATCATGGTTTACGGAAAATTAAAAAACGAACACAAGCTTGATATCGAAAATTATTTGGCTAAAAAATATTCTATAAAATTAGAACGCTAATTTGTCTCTTGAAGTTTTTTTGCAAAAGAGTTAAAATTATTTCTTGAATTATAACTAAATTTTTTTCAAATAAATTATGGGCAAAAGTTTCTTAAGTTGGGTGGTGATTTTTTTGGTCATGATCGCTTTTTCAAATTTTATTGTTGGTGCCGATGGGCTCAACGGCAATAAGGTAGCTTTTAGTGATTTCATGAAAAAAGTTAATGATGGCGAAGTCGTTCAGGTCGATATCAAGGGCAATGATTTAGAGGGAATTCAAAAAGATGGCAATCGTTTTTATACGCACCTTCCGCAATATCCAAATCTAGTCGATAAACTTCAAGAAAAAAATGTGGCCATTAATTCTTTGCCATTAGTCAGTAAATCTGAAAAAATTGTTGCGGGATTTTTAGGTTGGTTGCCATTTTTAATTATGATTGGATTGTGGTTATATTTCGCCAAAGGGGCTGCGGGCAAAGGTGCGGGTGGTGCTTTCGGTTTTGGAAAATCGCGCGCTAAACTTCTTCAAGAAAATAAAAATAAAGCAACTTTTGCTGATGTCGCCGGCATTGACGAGGCTAAACAAGAGCTCACTGAAATAGTTGATTTTTTAAAAAATTCCAAAAAATATACCGATGTCGGTGCTAAAATTCCACGAGGATGTTTATTAATTGGCTCTCCGGGAACTGGTAAAACGCTTTTAGCCCGCGCTATTGCTGGCGAGGCAGGGGTGCCATTTTTTTCAATTTCTGGATCTGATTTCGTCGAGATGTTTGTCGGAGTTGGTGCCAGTAGGGTTCGCGATATGTTTGAGCAAGCAAAAAAATCGGCACCTTGTATAGTTTTTATCGATGAAATTGATGCGGTTGGGCGTCACAGAGGCTCTGGAGTAGGCGGAGGAAATGATGAGCGTGAACAAACTTTAAATCAAATGTTAGTTGAGATGGATGGTTTTTCGGAAAATGAAGGCGTCGTTATTATTGCGGCGACTAATCGTCCCGACGTTCTTGATCGAGCATTGCTTCGTCCCGGTAGATTTGATCGCCAAATTACAGTGCCAAATCCTGATATTTTAGGGCGCGAACAAATTCTTGCGGTGCATTTGAGAAAAATTCAAATGGCTTCCGATGTCGATGCTAAGGTTATCGCTCGAGGCACGCCGGGTTTTGCTGGAGCTGATTTAGCTAATTTGGTAAATGAGGGGGCTTTGATGGCGGCTCGATGTAATCAAAAAATGGTTACCATGAAAAATTTAGAAGATGCAAAAGATAAAATCATGATGGGAAGCGAAAGAAAATCGATGGTGATGCAAAAATCTGAAAAAGAACTTACGGCTTATCATGAATCTGGGCACGCCATTACCGCTATAAATTGCGAAAACTCTGATCCAATTCACAAAGCCACAATCATTCCAAGGGGAAGAGCTCTAGGTTTGGTAATGCGCTTACCTGAAACTGATCGCTTTTCAATTACTCGTGCCAAACTTCACGATGATTTAGTCGTTGCCATGGGTGGTCGCGCGGCTGAAGAACTAATTTTTGGATATGATAAAGTTACTACGGGAGCGATGTCAGACATTGAGCAGGCTACTAATATGGCGCGAAGCATGGTGGTAAAATGGGGCTTGAGCGACAAGGTTGGAACGGTTGATTTTAGTGAAGATGAGTCGATAAAACCATATGGTTCTTCGAAAGCTTATTCCGAAGAAACTGGAAAATTAATTGATTCCGAAATTAAAAGAATTGTCGATGAAGCCTATAAAAAAGCCAAAAAAATTTTGAATGACAAAAAAAATGATCTTGAAAAATTAGCAAAATGTTTATTGGAATATGAAACTTTAAGTGGCGATGAAATTAAGGATTTATTGGCGGGCAAAGAGATTCGTAAAAATTATACAAATTCGGGAAATGATTATGACCAAAAACAAAATAGCGCATCACATTTTATTCCGAATGTAAGTGAGGCATAATGATTTTCAAAATTTTATTACATAAATCTTTGAATTAAAAAAATTAAGAATTAAAATTAAATTTAACATAAAACTAACAAATAAAAATTTTAAAAATATGCAGTTTGAAGTACAAAAATCAGTTTTATTAAAAGCGATTGCCGACACTAACGGTGCCGTTGAAAAGAAAAACACCATACCAGTTTTACAAAATATAAAAATTGCCGTGAGCGACGATAAAGTTACCTTATCAGCGACCGACATGGATATTTTAATCACCTCAACTTTTGATTGCGACATGAAGGATTCTGGACAAACTACAGTTCCAGCACAAATGTTTTTTGATGTTATTCGTAAAATTCCCGAAGGAGCGATTTTAATAAAATTAGAAAATTCCTTAAGTCTGCAAATTAAATCGGGAAAATCAAAATATAATTTGCCATGTATTGATGCCAGCGAATTCCCAGCTTTATCCGAAGGCGAAATGGGTGAAGAAGTTGAAGTTGATGGAATCAAAATTGCTCGCATGATTGATAAAACTCGATTCGCAATCTCCAATGATGAAACTCGATATTATCTAAACGGATTGTTCTTTCAAGCCTTCCAAAAAGATGAGAAAATTGAAATCAGAACCGTTGCCACTGACGGACATCGTTTGGCTTTATCATTCCTAGATTCTGATTTAACTAAGCCTTTCGGAATAATTATTCCACGCAAATCGGTGAATGAAATTCGTCGCATTATCGAAGGTACTAAAAAAATTAAAATAGCTGTTTCACGTGTTAAAATTAAAATCATAGCTGATAAATCAACCATTGTTTCTAAGTTAATCGATGGCGAATTTCCCGATTATGATAAAGTTTTGCCAAAAAATAATTCGCATCTTGCATTGGTAAATCGTAAAATATTTTTTGATTGCGTTGATCGCGTATCAACGGTTGCCAGCGACAAACATCGCTCGGTAAAAGTAACTGTTGAAAATGGTAAAATGTCGCTACAAGTTGGAAGTGATGAAAATTCTTTAGCTTTTGAAGAGCTTGACGTTAATTACTCGGGCGAAAGAATTGAAACTGGATTTAATTCGCGCTATTTGCTCGATATTATCGCTCAAATTGATAAAGAGGAATTGATTATTCGTTTCCGCGATGGCATGTCGCCAGCTTTGATAGAGGCTCAAGATATGAATTCAGTTTATGTAATTATGCCCGTTAGAGTTTGATTGTGATTTTAAGATAAATGCAAACCGCAATTTCAAAATTAGTTCTCAATAATTTTCGTAATTTTTCTACTAAAAAATTTGAATTTAACTCTAATCAAATTTTGTTTTGTGGAGCCAATGGAGTTGGTAAAACTAACAGCTTAGAAGCTTTGTCTTTATTGGGTCGAAGCCCTAGTTTACGTGGCGATGAATATGATGAGATGTTAAAAAGTGACGCCTTAAATTTTTCGATTTACGGCGAATTAAAAAATCATAATTTTTTAGAAAAAATTGCCGTAAAGTTTGATAAAAATTCTAAGAAAAAAACTTATGAATTTAATGGTGAACCCAGTGGATCTAAGCGTCAAGCTGATTTAAAAAATTATTTAATCAATTTTATAATTTTAACACCGCAAATTGAACAATTATTTATTTTGGGTAAATCGCAAAGACGTGAATATCTAGACAAAATCGTTTGCGATATCGATTTAACTCATCAAAATCGTCTCAATGATTATCAAAAATTACTCAAAGAAAGATTGTTAATTTTGCAAAAATATCGCAATCAAAATCAAGCGGAAAAATGGCTTGATATTGTTGAAAATAATATCGCCGAAATCGGCATTGCGATTGCCTTCGCTCGCATTGAGGCTATTGAATTTTTTAATAAAGCTATTGCATCATTTTCTTCAAATTTTCCCAAAACTTTTTTAGAAGTTAAGGGTGAAGTTGAAAGCAATATTTCCAAAAAATCATCATTGTCTTTGGAGGATTTTTATCGTGAAAAATTAAAATTTAATCGTCAAAATGATTTAGAAAATTTCAAAACGGAATTCGGAATTCATCGAGCAGATTTTGATGCTATTTTTTGCGATAAAAATGTTTCAGCCACCAAATCATCAACGGGAGAGCAAAAAGCTATCATGATTTCGGTTAGCTTGGCGCGTGCAAAAATTTCCGCGACTTATAAAAATCAACCAACAATTTTAATTTTTGACGAAGTGGTTTCGCACCTTGATAATCAAAGAAAAATCCATCTTTTTGATGAAATTTCTCAGACCAATTTACAAAGTTTTTTTAGCGCCACTTCGCAAGAATTGATTCCTTTAGAAAAAATTGATAATTTTGAGATATTTGAATTTAAAAATTAACAATGTCGTTTTTGTTGATTTTGCATTAACGTCGATTATTGAGAATCCCATCACCCAGTTAAGTTGATACTTTTTTTGTTGGAAATGGTATAACATCAATTATTTTTTTTTAAAAAAAGGAAGAGCTTCACTTCTTGGTTTAAAATTTTCCTCATCTTCTAAGTAAATCGAAGAAATTGTTTTGTTTTTTTTGGGCTTGGTGAGAAATTCTTTACGAATAAAACCCATAAAATCTTTGATAAAATCTTTAAAACTTTTAAAAAAAGACATAATATTTTGATTAATTTTTATATTTTATAATAAAGCAAAAAACTTTATTAAACACAGCATTCTATTTTTATAACAACCAACATAATTAATTGCTTTAGAGATAAAAATTATTAAACTACAAATCAATCCCAAGCCCATTTTTCAAGCATTCTTGGCAATTTTATTATAAAATATTTTGCTTAATTTAACATTTTTTATAGGAAAGGCACTTAGTTGTATTTTTAATAGAAATAACATCCTTATAAAATCGTAATATTTTTTTATAAACAAGAAATTAATATAATTTTTTTTAAAAATAAAAAAATTGTCGCAAAATAAAACCTTTTTAAAAAATTATATAAAAAACCAATAAAAAATATTTTTTCAAAGGAAAATTATTATTTATAAAATTATAAAATTTTAATGTTGTTTTAAGTTAAAATAAATTATTTGTGCAAATTTTGGTTTAATTTGTTTAATAAAATTAGTTAAAAATAGTATTATTTAAATTTATTTACTTGATTTTGTAAAATTTTTATTCTTTTAATGGTTTTTGAAAATTAACATTTAAAAATTTTGCAATAAAATTATGACAAAAATTTTAGTAATAGGTGCCGGTGCGGTTGGAAGTTTTTATGGTGCAAAGCTTGCCAATGCTGGAGCCGAAGTGAGTATTTGGTGTCGTTCGGATTATGATTTTATTAAAAAAAATGGTATAAAAATTGAAAGCTATATGGGTGATTTTCATTTTACGCCATACAAGGTTTTAAAAAATCTTGATGAAGCTGAGGATGAATTTGACTATATTTTAGTAGCAACGAAAGCTTTACCAAGTATTGATATTTGTGGACTCTTAAAAAATATTTTGCAACCAAAAATCAAAATTATTTTAGTCCAAAATGGCATTCATATTGAAAAAAATATTGCCCAATCTTTTCCAAATAATGAATTAATTAGTGCCATTGCTTTCATTGCTTCAAGTCGCAAATCTATCGGAGTCGTTCATCATCAAGAATATGGTAAAATTACAATTGGAACTTACGACGACAAAGCTTCGGATGCGGTACGTTTTTTAGCAAATTTATGGCAAAGATCGGGAGTTGAAGCGGAGGTAAGTGATAACATTTTACTTGAAAGATGGAAAAAATTAGTGTGGAATGGCCCATTTAATCCCCTTTCGGTCATACTTCATGGCAAAAATACTTTAGAAATTTTAAATAATGATTTGGCTATGAATTTAGTCAAAAATATTATGAAAGAAATTTGTGAATTAGCCAAGGCCGATAATTGTGAATTGCCCGCCGATGTTATTGAAAAAAATATTGTTGCCACTCAAAAAATGAATCCTTATAAGACTAGTATGTTATTGGATTTTGAGGCTGGAAGACAAATGGAAGTCGAGGCAATTCTCGGTAATGCCATAAAATTCGCTCAATCTAAATCAATTTTAATCCCTTATTTATCAACGATCTATGCCATTCTCGCCAATTATTAAAAAGAATTTTAAATTTTTCACCTTAACACTTTTTGTGTTTTTTGTTTCATGTGCGGTGAGGGCTCAAGATGATTTAAAGCAAGCCGTTAATTCTATAATTCCGGCAGAAAAAAATATAAAAATCGAAGAAGTTTCGTTGCCGAAAACTGACTCTATAATTAATGATAAAAAGGTTAAGGTACAAATTAAAAGTCCAAAAAAATCCACTAAAAAATTAGTAAAAAAATCTAGAAAGAAAAAGAAAAAAATTCATAAAATTATACGCAAAAGAATTATAAAAAAAGTTTACGTAATAAAAAACGATGAAGTAAAAAAGCCGGAAGAGGTATTGGCAATAAAGCCGATAGAAAAGATTGAAATTGATGAATCTTTGGAAAAATACAAAAAAGGCGAACTAAATAATTTTCAAGAAGTAGGTGGCGAATATTTAATAGAAGCTGAGTTAAAAGATAATTGCGATCGAGCAACGGCGGGAGAGTGTTTTCGCAGTGATAAATTTTTTCAAGAACCATATTTTCACTATACAACGCTAAGTATTTTTAATCAAAAAGTTATCGCTGAACAGTTTTTTGAAGGTGAGGGAAGGGCGAGAGACAAGGTTTTTATGAGGGTTAAAGACGGAGAATATTTGGTCTATACTAAAAATAAAAACAAGATTTTTTTAGTAGTTAAAAATGGCCTAGCTAATGAGCTAATAGTATTAAATGGCGATTTAGAAAAAGAGTCCAAAATTACAAGCAAATGCCAATATGCCGATAAATTATTGGCATTTCATAGGCTCTATAAAACTAATGAGCAAAGAGAGAATATATTTTATTATTCAGATCCTAAAAATTTTAAAGGCGTTGTCGAGGTAATGATATTTTCTGAAAAATATCAACCCAAAACTTTGTATTCAATATCAAAGCTTCCCAACAAAGAAATGCGTCCAACGCAAAATTTAAATTTATGTAAAATTGGTGAAAATTTACAAGCGATTGAGCGTGACTTTACAAAAAATGAGTGTAGTAAAAAAATAAAATGCACAATGAAAACACTTGAAGGATATGGATCAGAAGGTTTTTCTGCTGGAGATAAAATTTATTCTTTCGATGATTTTAACAAAAATAATCACGAGATAAACATAAATAAAGAACAAGCTACAGGTTTGATAGAAGAGGTTTCCAAGCTTAGTAGTGAAGATAAAAATCTTTTAAAATCGCATTGTTTTAATGATAAAAATATTGATATAATAACTTGTTCAAACCATGAGAGATGCCGAGATTATCTAGCGGTAGAGGCATGCGAAGTTAATTATTTTGATGATCATAATAAAGAAAATAAATAATAATTAGAAATCAGAAAATTAATCACAAAATTCTTCAAAATTTTTTATAAATTTGTTTAATTTATTAAGGATTTTAAAAATAATTTTTTGGGATCAAAGCCTTAAAAATATAGCTCCAGATAAATTTTATAAATCATTTAAATAAAAAATCATTTAAGTGCTTGACATATAAAAAATTGCCAGCATAATTATTGCCCTTCTAAATTTTATTTTGTTTTGATTTTTCAAACAAAAAAGTTTAGTTAGGAAGTTAGCGAATCTTTTTAGAAAGACGCAAAACTTGACATCGTGAATATTTGATAGTTAGAGAATACCGCATATTTCAAAGTAAAATTTGAAAATGCAAATAAATTCAAAATCTCAAGATAGCTTAATATCTTAAACTCAAAAACTAATGTTATTGTGTAGATTTATTTCTGCACATAGATTTGGAAAATAAGCAAAATAAGGGCATTTGATGGATGCCTTGGCATAAAGAGCCGATGAAGGACGTGACAGGCTGCGATAAGCCTCGGGGAGCTGCCAATAAGCTTTGATCCGAGGATGTCCG
>SXGQ01215356.1_pt1 | contig 48102 bp, 57 predicted proteins | sample 3178371 | NCBI WGS metagenome assembly SXGQ01 (sample SAMN11356859, study PRJNA531348) | freshwater metagenome | isolation source: freshwater sample F1-20 | place: China: Fuxian Lake, Yuxi | collected 2017-12-25 | reverse complement strand
GCCGCTGCTCGCAAGCGCCGAGAAGATCCCAATCCAGAACGCAGAGGCAAGGCCATCAACGTAAGGACCAAATAATGAGTTTTTTAGTAGCGAATTTGCCACCTGTGCATTGTTATGTGCGTCGTGAATTTCTGTATGATTTTCAATCCGGATATGGTGAATACGAACCCTGTATATGGGTCTCAATCAAAAGCCTTCGCAGTCAGGCCTTTCGCATAGAAAGTTATCTGCCTAGGTATGGCGCACTCTACGACAAACTGCCTTTGCATGCCTATGTGAGCAGAGACACTGATTTAGAACCTGAAAAGTTCTTGTCCTTAGACACGCTGCAGATCTGGGACTGCTTCAGCTACGATATCACAGTGATACAAAAGGCATTTCTGCGTAATCTTTCATGTGAATTCTATGCCAAAGATAAACAAATGCACAAAGGGGACTACATGTTCACAGTGGATAATGCAGCACCAGACCTCAATGTGTTAGACACCAGCTATTCAGAGTGGCCGGAAGATCACAAAAGTTTCAACTTCATTGAACTGAATAACGGACAGTATGCAGCACAGCCTAATAACCGTTGTAGATTCTTTGATGCTGCTTCTAATCCCAAAGAAATTCTGTTCCCTGACTTCAAGGTCTGCACGAAAAAATATGTTGTAGAAACTAATCCCAAGTGGCGGTTAGGAGATAGCGATACCGTGACCTACGACTGATCTATGCATTGCCCAAGACTAGATCACTTTGCAAAAATCTTACCACATGATCAAAAAGAAAATCACACTGCGGTAATGAATTGCTGTGTGATGGTTGATGCACCTTTGTTTGACAGCTATGACAGCATGATGCACAGTGACTGGTTAGCAGAAACCAAACAATTGCTGTCGAAAAATCAATGGCCTTCTGAATGTGTGCGCTGTAAAGAACAAGAAGGAATAGGACTAACAAGTGACAGGCTATATTGGATTGACTATCATGGTATCTTGCTGAAGGATCATGGCAGTGATTATCTAGTAGTGTCAATGATGCTTGACAATGTTTGTAACACAGCATGTCAATTTTGTTCACCTTGGATCAGTTCTAAGATTGCGGCACTGAACAATTCACCATTTGGAATCCGCCAAGCCACGTCATATCAAGATAAACTGCCTTGGGATAGGATCACACAGATAGACCTAGAGGGAGGAGAACCTTCTAACAGTAAAAATGTAAAACAGCTATTAAAGAACTTACCTCAACGTGTACGCACTGTAAAAATCTACACCAACGCAAGATCCTTTCTCGACGAGCTTATTTCGGTAGCAGAAGCAAATATAGAAATACAGATCAGCATCTCGTTAGACGGAGTAGGCTCTGTGCAGGAATACGTGCGATGGCCAACACAGTGGGATGAATTCTGTGCTACTGTAGAACAATATAAACAACTGCACACACAGTTTCCAGAACTGGTGAATCTGTGTTTTAAGACTACACTGTGTGCCTTTAATGTGTTTGATATTTCGAATATTGTAGATTTCGCTGCCAAACAAAATATAAGACATACTATGTCTCAACTTGCGTATCCCCTAGTGTTACAAATTGCTGCTTCAAATATCTACACCATAGCGGCCAAGGAAAAATTACAGCACTGTGGAAATGAGGTATTGGAAAAACTAGCTCTTGGAATCGCAACAAAGGGAACAAATCAACAGGATATAGACCGATACATAGTCAAACAAGACTCACTACGGCAAATTAGAATTAAAGATTACCTGCATCTATAATTTGCACAAAATAAATACAGCTGACGTAGAAGTTTGTGACGTCATAAACTGCTGCTATTAAAACTCTAAGATAGGAGTAATATGGAACACTCGATAGATGATGAAAAATCATATCAACGGCTCAAGCCGAATTGCCGTTGCGGTTGTTATGCCCACTGTGGGCACAGCTGCATGACTGATGACTGTGATTGTAACGAATGTCGCTGCGCAGACTGCCGTTTGAATTACGAAACGCCTAGTATATCTTAGATGTTATCGAACATCTTAACGATAAATACAGCTATATTTTAGGGGTCATTATGTTTAAAGAAAAACTTGTGCTATTAATGTTGGCATCGTTGCTGTTTTTTCCGCTGACTAAAGCAGCGTTCGCACAGAAAACACCACAAGGCGTCACTTACGATGCACAGATCTTAAGAGTCACAGACGGTGACACGGTGGTGATCGCTGCACCCTTTCTCCCAAAACCGCTGAAGCCAGAACTGGCTGTTAGAGTATACGGGGTTGATACTCCAGAAAAAGGACACAGGGCACAATGTCCGCAAGAAGCGCAAAGAGGTGAAGCTGCCAGTGCTTTCACCAAAAATGCCATTGCTTCGGCAGCCGCCACAGGGGGTAGATTTCAAGCAACTCTATATGGATGGGACAAGTTTGGTGGTCGTGTTCTCGGTGACATACTGGTCAATGGACAGAGCCTACGTGCTGCTCTCATAGCCAACGGTTTCGCCCGTGAATACTACGGCGAAGCCAAACAATCATGGTGTAATTAACATGCAGATAGCCAGCTGTAAGATATTTGCGCAACTGTTGGAGAGCTATGTCAACGAGGACAGCACCAGCATGAATCTCATCGCCGGTCAGCCTGGCGGCAAAGAGGTTGTGATATATCTACACAAAGACATGCAGCTGGCACATGATCTTGGTTACAAGCAGATAGAAAAAATATCATGGAGCGAACTCAAAGATCGTGCTTCCTGGGTCATTGTCCAAGGTGCCAATGGCACAGGTGCCATAAAATCCACATCCAGTGGTAGATATGATGCCGTGGCCAGCGCAGGCGGACCTGTAGAAACCACTTCAGACGGACGCGGTGGTAATGTATTGGACTTTTTGAAATCCAACATAGGCAAGCTGCAGAAGTTTTACGTGGCTGCCAATACCAGATCTGTGCAGGACAAACGTAAAAAACGCGGAGAAGCAAACAAAGGTCAAGGGTCTCCGGCAGTCACACAAGAAACACTGGTAAAAAAATTCAAACCTTTGTGGGTTCGCGCCATCACGGCCAGCATAGCAGACATCAAAGGTCACATAGCGAATCAAATTAAAAATGATGCGTTTGAAAAAGCCAAGAAGAAACTTAATCACGTAGAAACCCTGCAGAATGGTTTAGAATTTCTAGAGGCAGGATCAGGAGACATTCCTGGATTTCTAAACATTGCCATCAATAGTGCTGTGCTGATGGCGGCCAGCCATTATTATCCAGAAACCACAGGCAACATTGAACGCAACGCCAGATATGGTGGTGCTTCATACAGCGCCCAACATGCTGAAGGTCCTAAACAACTGTTAATGGATATTTCTAACGGAGACACTGCCAAACTTGGCACAGTGTTGAACTTCTTTAAGAGGAGTTTGATATCAGGATGAAACTCACACAGATCATCAGTGAAGCCAATGTGGCACAGAAAATCAAAGATCCCAAGACCATAAAGATGTTGGGCATCGCCATGCGGCACGATGGCACACTGCCAAAAAACAAAGTTGCTGCCCTGGGACCAAAACCCGATGACGAAAAGATCCTACAGTTATGGAGCGAACTGCTGGATGCTTCTTTGGCAAGCACAGACTACGGTGATATATCGCAGGATGGAAAGTTTGATGAATGGCTGACCCGCATGTATATCAATGGTGTGGCTGACTACGAAGACATCAACGGTGAAGGCGGTGATGCATTAGGTGCATGGAAAGCCTTGAGCATACGTGGCAAACTTAAAGAAAAAGACCAAGATTTCAACCGTTTTAAAAATCTACGCCAGATACAATCTATCATCCAAGACAGACAGTACCGTGATGAATTGAACAGAATCAAAGATGCAGAAATAATTGAAAAACATAAACGTGAAAAGAAAGAAACTACACTGATAGACGATGATAGATTTTTAGTAAACATACCCTACAACTATGGCAGCTGCTACAGTTTCAATAATGCTGTGGGGTTTAATGCTTCATTCTGCACAGGATCAAGCAGCGGAGCCAATTGGTTCAATCGCTACGCAGATGATGGTCCGTTGATCAGTGTGTTCGACAAGCAGAATCCAGATGATGTCATGGGCAAATGGCAGATACATGCACCTACCAATCAGATCAACAACGGTAATCAAACTGTGCGCAAAGACGAAGTCTTCGCTGATCTTTTTCCAGGATTAATGAAAAAAATCACAGCAGCCATACAGAGCAAAGGTGACGAGATTAAAACCAACAGCACTGATATCGTCAGTGGCGGTTATGACATAGCCAAGGCAGTCAGTGATCTCAAGAACAAGTTTCCGTTGAGCTACAACAGCAGTGAGGGAAAAGATCAAGAGGATGAAGCTGACACTGATCCAGATACCACACCGGGTACCTGGTTAGTTACACAGATAGCATCAGGTAAAACTGCTAGAATACAGGGTGACAGTCGTGCAGATGTAATTACAAAACTGACCACACGTTATCCTGATTCAACAGAAGCAGATTATCGTTTAGAAAAACAACCAGAATAGAACACCCTACCTTAGGACGTTTGCGTTACTATAGGGTTGCCCGGCTGCTGGGCAGAGCGTTATGGGAGTCGTGCCCCGGAATGGCGTTCTAAAGTGAGCTTTATAAAGTCTATATGAAGACGATAGCAATTTTTGTTCATCAACCTATCTGTGCTGTTGATTCAGCGAATGGTGTTATCAAAGCTCTTCAATCACACTATAATTTTAAATTGTTTTCTAGAGACGAAGTAGAACCAACATTCTTTGATGACGTAGATTGTGTGTGTTTTCCTGGCGGGTTTGGCGACAGCGACCGCTACGACACGCTGATGAAATGGAATCAAGAACCAGTCAAAAAATTTCTACAGGCAGGGGGAAGATTTTTAGGTATATGTATGGGAGCTTACTGGGCTGATCGAGACTATCTAGACATACTAGGTGATGTCAGAGTGGTCCAATATATAAAAAGGCCTAATACCTGTACTCGCAGACCACATCCCAAAGCCATGCCTGTGCAATGGTTAGGTAACAGCGAAAGGATGTATTTCTATGACGGCTGTGCATTTATTGGTGATAATATGGATGTTGTGGCTACCTATAGCAACGGTGACCCTATGGCTATTATACAAGGACAGATTGGTGTGATCGGGTGTCATCTTGAAAGTGAGCTGTGGTGGTATGATAAACGATACCTCAAGCCGCATTGGCACGAAAATAGACATAACCGATTGTTATTGGATTTTGTCGATAAACTAATGTCTTCTAGCCTACGATAGTGTCGTAGATTTCTTTCCAGTTCTTGACTCTGGGCAGAGACACATCAGCATCCATGTTGTGCCCATGTTCCATCAACAAGGGTTTCAATCCTCGATCAAGCCCTGCCTGTGCGTTAGTGATCTTGTCTTCGATCCACCAAAGACCTTTGTCAGCATAGGTGTCTAATACTTCGTCTTTGTCTGCGCCTGTTTCCAATATGATAAATTTACTGAAGGCGGTTTTGCCAAACAGTTTCTTGAGATTCATCTTTCGTAGTTCTTGTGCATTTATATCTGAACTCATGCTGGTGATGCAGTGAAACACATAGCCGTGCTCTTCATGCAGTCGTTTTACATAGAACATGGCATCACGCAGGGGTGGTAAAAATCCCATGTGTGCAGATTCATTGAAGATCTTGATCAATCGTTTGGCCTGATCTTTTTCAATACCATAGCGTTTGCCCATGTCATATTTGAATTCAAAACCCTGTTGTTTTTGGAAGCCATGTTGCAGCATCCAAACATCAAAGGCATATTCCCAATCTAATAAAACGCCATCTGCGTCTGTGAGTATAATTTTTTCCATACCTAATTGTACTATTATTTTTGTGTAGTGTCAACTGTATAAGTAAGATATGATCATAATACTTTATACGTTAGTAATGACGCACATTACCATAATCTGCGTGACGTTGTTTTTACACAGAAGCCAAGCGCATCGTGGAATCATATTCCATCCGATCCTTAGTCATTTCATGAGATGTTGGTTATGGTTAACCACCGGGATGGTTACTAAGCAGTGGGTAGCTATACACAGAAAACATCATCAAAAAAGCGACGAGCCGGGAGATCCACATAGCCCACATGTGTACGGCATCTGGCGTGTGCTATTCAAAGGCGCATGGCTTTATCATGACTCTAGCAAAGACACAGCAATGGTACAACAGTACGGTGTCGGTACTCCGGATGATTGGGTCGAGCGTGTCATTTATACACCCCATAGCCGCCTCGGTATTCTTCTAATGCTGATCATAGATCTATTGTTCTTTGGACCGTGGGGACTTGTAGTATGGGGTGTACAAATGATATGGATTCCATTCTGGGCCGCAGGTGTGGTCAACGGAGTAGGACATTGGTGGGGATATAAAAATGGCGAAACAAAAGATAGAAGTAGAAATATTGTTCCTATTGACATTATCGTTGGCGGTGAGCTCTTGCACAATAATCATCATCTTGACCCAGCTAATCCTAAACTGAGCCGTCGCTGGTTTGAGTTTGATGCAGGCTGGATGTGGTTCAAGATCTTTGAGATTTTCAATCTAGCCAAAATGCGTTCGACCGCCTAGTTTTAAATCATAAATATCTGTCTAAGGCAACCAAAGGCAGATATGGAAACAAGATACAAAGAACTAGAGACACTGGTAGGCAAATTTGTCAAAGAACTACCCCCAGGCGAAGCATACGCAGATAGACTGGCAGAAGAGCTAGACATCATAGCACGTTTGGGATTCGCCAAACACTTTCTCAGAGTAGTTGAAATACTGCATCTCACGCAGGATATTCCCCACATCACAAGAGGCTCAGCAGGATCAAGTTTGATCTGCTGGCTGCTGGGCATATCGTCAGTGGATCCCATACAAGAGCACATACCACTCAGTAGGTTCATGAATCCCAAGCGTGATGACCTGCCGGATATCGACCTAGACTTTCCACACTGGCAACAGGAAACTGTGATGAATCGCATATTCAAACGCTGGCCAGGACAGAGCGCCCGAGTCTCTAACTATGTCACCTACAAAGAAAAGTCTGCACTGCGTGAAGCTGCTAAACGATACGGCGCCAAAGGCACTCTCAAACGCAACTTCAAACTCACAGACGTCATTGACAAAGACTTTGTGCCAGAAGCAGAAAGACTGGCCAACAAACTGTTGGGCAAGAAACGCTGCATATCTAAACACTGTGGCGGCATACTGATCTTTGATCGGTCAGTGCCCAAGAGTCTGATCAACGGTGATAACCAGATACTTTTAGACAAGTATGAGATTGAAGATCTAGAACATTTCAAGATAGACATACTGGCTAACAGAGGACTCAGCCAACTGTGGGAAATAGAACAGCGTGATCTCCTAGACTATCCTGAAGAGGATGAACTCACAGCAGCTCTGCTGAGCCGAGGAGATGTGCTGGGAGTCACGCAGGCAGAAAGCCCGGCCATGAAGCGACTGTTTCGTGCTATCCGTCCCAAGAGTCGTGCTGACTGTGTGTTGGGCACAGCACTAATACGTCCAGTGGCCACCATGGGCCGACGCCGAGCATCTGCCTTCCAGGATTGGACCAAAGACAACTTTGATGACACCATAGTGTTTGAGGATGATGCCATACACCTGATATCAGAAATCTTGGGCTGTGATCAATACACCGCAGACATGTGGCGCAGAGCCTTTGCCAAGAAGAATGAGGAAAAGATGTTTGAGTTCATGGAGTTGGTAGGCAATCATCCACGCAAGGATGATGTGTTTCTAGCACTCAAAGAGCTCAGTCACTTTGGCCTGTGCAGGGCACATGCCATAAATTTGGGCAGGTTGATCTGGGCCCTGGCCTATCAGAAGGCACACAATCCAGAGAAGTTTTGGCAGGCTGCACTGAAACACTGCCAGGGATCATATGCTCGTTGGGTCTATCATCAAGAAGCCAAACTGGCTGGTGCTGTGCCTGCCATAGGCACAGGTGGTGAAGTAGAGGACCTAATGCGCAACGGACACTGGCGCTCACCTAACTTCATTCCTGTGTGCCAAGAGATACGCAGGCCAGGCTCAGTGGAGTTCTGTGGACTGGTGGCCAACTATCGTGTGTTCAAAAGCAAACCCAAAGAATACATCACCTTTGTGACGTTGGGCACAGGCAATGGCAGATATTTGGATGTGGTGGTACCACATGCAATATCGTTCCACGAGCATCCAATACTTTGGGGAACGGGCAAATTGGGGTATAAAAACAATTCAGAATATGTTACAGTATACAAACATAAGAAATTTAACCTAGCCCAAGTACAACACGTCTAACAATATGAAATCAATGAGTCGCCTACATCTGTATCCGCACAAGGAACCCAACGACACTGCTTATATCGTGGCTGATCGAAAAGGGTTGAGAGATCTTGCCAAGAAACTCACACAGGCTGCTGACAGCGCAGTAGGCTTAGAAACCATTACCATGCACGGTTCTGATGGGCATGCCTACACCGTTATGATAGTCAGTGACGTGTCGGAGGATGAATGGCAGGTGTTGCCTCTGCCCAAGGACAAAAACAGTGATCCCACAAGGTTGGAAATAGTTAAAATCTACAAGAGTCTGCAACAGCAATTGACTCAATAAAAAAGCACCCGAAGGTGCTTTTTTATTTTACCGCTAATGTATATTGAGCTATGCTCGTAATTACTTTTTTACGCCGGCATTGACAAATGAATACATCTTTTCAGCTGTTTCTAATACTTTGTCTAGACCTGGGAACTCAGGCATGCCTACTGTGGTAATGATGGAGCCGGTCTTTTCATCACGTTTCGCTGTCATTTCCCAACCTTGAAATTTGGCATGAAAGTCGTCTTGCACTAGACTTTTGGCCATACCTAGAATGTCTGTGCGGATCTCGTAGCCGTTCTTGTTGAATTTTACTTCGGGTAGTTTTGGTGCTGTAAAAAGTTCTGACATCGTGTTTCTCCTGTGTGTAATGTCTGTGTCTATCAACTACTTCTTTTTCGTTGATAGTTTAGTATATATGCTTTGCGGAAGAAAAGCAACTATTTTGTGATTCTGTTCATCCGTTCACGGATTATTTCTATTACTGGTTCTGCCAATACAACTTCATAGTGGTTGTAGTCTACATCTATCAACTCCATGTCGTCGTGGTGGCGCTGGCTCTGTATGCTGACCACTCCATCATTTGGCACCACTATAAAAGGACTGCGTCCTGTCAGTGTCACGACATTGGTCCAAGGATGCTGCACTTTGATCTTGGCAGCTTCACGCATGGCCCAACTGCTGGGACCGATATCTCGCATCAGCCGGCTGAATGGCAGGAAATACTGTGCGTAATCTGCTACTTCTGCGCCACCATAGGGTGTGCTGAGAGTTACTGCGCCTAGGATGTTCTTGGGCAAGTGATGACTGAGATGCAGCGCATAAATACCGCCCAGGCTGTGTGCAATGAAAAAGCAGTCCTTGACACTGGACAGTAACTGTTTCATTACAGCTAGATTGTGTTCAAAACCATCACGGCTGTCGTAGTTTAGATCTAGACCTGTGCCTAACCTACTTCTTATGTGATTGAAGCTTTCGCCGGTAGCATTCGCTCCATGTATATACACTAATTGCATGGACTATTTACCGGCTATTCTGACATTATCCGGGTAGCTTTGTCGTAGTCGCCCCTACGAGCAAGATGAGCAGCAGCACGAGCTTTACCAAGAGATTCAAGCACTGACCAAATGTAGCATAACATCGTTTTCATAGATATTTTTCCTTGGTATAGTTGAATTCGTTTAGGTAATTTTCTAACTGTGCAGCATCCACTATGCCTTTAGAGCTTAGATACGTATCTAAGCGAGTTTGATATGTGTTGTCTGGAAACATCTCGCCCAAGCGTTGCAAGATTATCAGCATCTTGTTCGATAGGTATTTCATTTATATTTCCTCTGTAAGTGTGTGCAGGTTCTTATGGTTTCTACTGAATATTTAGCAAGTTGTTGTGCGACCGCACATAAAACCTGCAATCTTTCGAATACAGTTGTATTGATAAATACGTTGGGAGCCCCATAATGACCGTACAATCAACACTGAACAGCATACGTATTATCCCAAGAGACGCTGAATTCTTGGATAGAAAGCTGGGATCACGAGGCGAAATTTTCTTTGATCAAGCGTCTAGCACTCTGCGATTGTACGACGGAGTGACTACAGGCGGTATTCCTTTATTAAGAGCTGATCTTTCTAATGCTGAAGCGGTTATTGGAGCAGCATTAGGTGATACCCCACCTACTGGAAACACTGTACAAGCTGGAACCCTTTGGTTCAACACCAGCACGGGCAAATTGTATATCTATTACAATGATGGCACCAGTCTACAGTGGGTGCAACCCATGTCTCCAAGTGTCGGCGGCGGCAGTGGTGGTGGTGGCGGCACTGGCACGGTCAATTCGGGAGTTTCAGGCAAAATTGCTTACTATCCTAGTACCGGAACTACTGTGGACGACCTATCTAATATTGGATGGGCAAATAGCACATTGACAGTTACAGGTGCAATCAATGTCACAGCTCAAAAAAATTATGTGAGATTTCATTGGGATACATTGACCGATCTCAACAACGAAGCCGATCCTACTACCTGGCATGGTATGCTTGCTCACGTACATGCTACTGGTAGAGTTTATTTTGCCCATGCAGGAGCTTGGACTCCGTTGGCCAATTTCTCAGATGTTGCAGTCACCGGACTTTTGGCCGGAAACAATGTAACTATTTCGGTTAATGATGGCGTTTATACTATAAATGCAGTGTCTGGGGGAGGGGGTGGTGGTATTACATTAGAAGATGCTCAAGATGGCGCTGCTTCGTTGTTTGCAACTGGCACGCATTCTGGTATCTCTTTTAGTTACAATGACGCAACCAACAACATTTCTGCAACAGTTGGCACAGTTGCTCTAGGCACAAGCACTTCGGGCAACTACGTTGCAAGTGTACAGACCGGCAGTGGCATCACAGGCGGATCGGCAGGATCAGAAAGCGCAGAGATTACGCTGGCCATTGATACCGCAGTGGTAAGCACGTTAACAGGTGTTCAAACATTACTCAACAAGACCATAAGTGGGGCGTCAAACACGATTTCTAATATAGGAAATAATTCTTTAACCAACAGCAGTATCACAATAAACGGTCAAAGTGTAAGTCTAGGCGGGACTATAACGGTAAGCGGATCGGCCGGCAATTTAGACTCATTGACAGATGTCATTATTTCCAGCCCATCTCTTAATCAGGTGCTAAAATACAATGGCACAAATTGGATCAACGACACAGACGCTACCACAGGTGGTGCAGGAGCAGGCACAGTAACCACTGTGTCTATTACTTCTGCAAATGGGTTTACAGGTAGTGTGGCCACTGCCAGTTCAACCCCTGCAATTACCATTAGCACTTCTATCACTGGTGTATTAAAAGGCAACGGCACTGCTATATCAGCGGCTACTGCAGGCACTGATTATCAAGCACCTATTGGCACCATTAATGGTATTGTCAAAGGTAACGGAGCCAACCTTCTTACCGCCGCAGTGGCCGGCACTGATTATCAAAGTCCTATAACACTAACAACCACGGGCTCAAGCGGAGCTGCTACATTTAGCTCAAACATTTTAAATATCCCACAATATTCAGGCGGTGGAGGAGCATCAGATTTTAATAATCTCACAGATGCTACAACCGCAGGATTGACCATAGACAAAATTTATTTGCCAGCTATCACTATGTTAGACGTCACTGCCAATGGCTCAAGTGCATATAGATTTGATCAGTATGGTACAGCAGACGACCCTACGATAACTGCTATCAATGCAACAACCATCGCATTTAATCTAGCTGGAGCAGGTGGCCATCCGTTCCTTATTCAGGATAACACAGGTACCAATTATAACACAGGACTAGTGCATGTTACCACTACAGGAGTAGTGACAACTGGTTCATCCGCACAAGGCAAATCATCTGGCACACTTTATTGGAAGATTCCAGACAGTATATCAGGAAACTATAGATATCAATGTGCATCACATGCTGGCATGGTAGGAACTATCACCGTGAAAAACTTTGCAACATTATAATCGGTTAAATATGAATAATAGGATAACATTATGGCTATAAATTTTCCAAGTAATCCAGGTGTAGGTGATCAAACCACCACTGGTGTCGACACATGGATATGGAATGGAACAACTTGGGAGGTTTTACCACAGGTTTCGCCCAATTTCGTTGACGTTGATGTATCAGGTATATTAACAGGTGATGTGGCAGGAAATGTAACAGGAAATGTAACAGGAAATGTAACAGGAAATGTAACAGGAAATCTTACTGGAAACGTAACAGGAAATCTTACTGGAAATGTCACTGGCGATACCAACGGCACCCACACGGGAGCAGTGGTTGGCAATGCTTCTACTGCCACCACACTAGCGACAGGTAGAACCATTAACGGAACAAGTTTCAACGGCAGCGCAAACATCACAGTCACAGCCGCAGCCGCAACATTGACTGGTTCTGCTTTGAATTCATCCGTGACATCATCTAGTCTTACCAGCGTGGGCACACTAAACAGTTTGGCAGTGACTAATGATATCACAGCTAATGCTAATATTGTAATCAATCAAACTCCACAGTTACCGACACATGCTACCAACAAGCGGTATACGGATTCAAGAGCGATTGCATTTTCAGTGGCATTGAGTTGAAACAAGGACAAAAATTAAATGGCAAAGAAACAGTTAAGCAACTATAAATTTTTCCCAGGGGTAGTTCCTCCAGCTTATGGACAATATCCCAATGCTGTGGCATTAATAACCGCAAACAAAGATTTTGTTATAGAAGAAGCCAACCAGTATATAAAAAATCAAATAGATGCTAACACAGGAAATGCAGGCAGCATCTGGTTTGGTTATGTTTATGGTGCTGGAGTTGAATTATCCACCAAGAGAGACATAGGATATGTGCTCGATGGATACATTTATGATCTTACCTACGGCGGCAATTCATTAACTTATGCCAATGCATCCAGATATTACATCGGCGGAGTGTTGCAGGTAGTATCAGGCGCTGTTGAAGTTGATGTGCAGACCACAATTAAAACACAGATCAACGATTTAATCCTTACCAACGAAATCGATTCGTCTGTGTTGAATCTTGTGGGACAGCCCCAAATTCTGCTAGGTGCTGCTGCAGAGGCAGGTGCGTTTGCTGCATTCAATACATTAGCGGATATTATCATTGACGCCATTGATATAGGGCTCAGTTCGTTGCCAGATCCTGTGGCTCCAGACAGCCAAGGCGGAGGCCTTTTGCCTAATGCAGTTTACCTACTTGAAGAAAATAAAAGGTTTGTGCAAGAAGAAACGATTGCTTACATCCAATATAATGTTGATAACAATATAGCTCCTTATGTAGGGTACGTATATAATGCTGAAAAATGCAGACGCGATGTCAGTTACATATTAGAAGGCTACATCAGCGACCTTAAAAGAGGAGGTAATAGACAGACCTACTTTAATGCAGAAAAATATTGGGAAAACGGAGTTGCACAGGTAGATGGAGATCGGCAACCTGAAATTTATGCACACACTTTTATTAGAGATCTCATAGACAACTTTATTTGGCCAAATATTGCGTTTACACCTAGGCAGATCCTAGTCAGTCAAGTTCGTGACCTCGCTTACACCGCAGAGGAACCAGCACAGACAAGGTTGAAAGAATTAAGCAATATTGTGTTAGATGTAATCGAATTTGGAGTTTCCAGACTGCCTACCAAAATCAGTAATCGTGGCGCTGTAAAAGTTCCTGGATTTTATAAACAAAAAGATCTATTATTGATTACTAACAGTTCACGTAACATCATCATGTACAATTTTGCAGATGATAGTCTGGCTGCAGAAATCACATATTCAGAAAATTATGATTCCAGTTTTGCAGGAGCCTTGTACGGTGTAGATAAAATCACCACCATTACCTTTGACATAGACACCAGCTCTATGATGGTCACTGACAACATACAAATTTTTGTAGAAGGTAAAGAACAAACAGTGCGATTAAACTCCATAGCCACTGATGGCATGGAAAGACAAAAAGTAGGTATTCCACAGAGCATGTTGGACGCTGACTTTGAGTACGGACTTCAACCCACTAAATGGCAGGCCATTTCATTGATGCGTAACTATCCCAGCATCTATGAAATACCGGGCAGTGACATTCCTGTAACCAATGTGACCACAGATGCCAGTTCAGCCACTGGCGGAGTAGGCGCTAGTTTGATCACAGTAACCACTACATCCACACATGGCCTAGCTGTAGGTGATGCAGTTACAATCAAGGCGTTAAGTAATAGTGTGCAAGGATTCAGTCGTGCTGAAGGCAGTTTTTTGATAGCAGCCGTGGGGTCAACCACGCAAGTATCTTTTTATGCCAAAGCCAAAGTTGGAACCACTAACGGCGAAGTCCTGGCCAGCACGTACACACAGCTTAGAAAAGGTGGCTTTTATACTGGAGCTGCTGTGGGCTCCCCTAGTTTTGCCGTAGTATCGAGCGGTAGTTCAGGTACTATAACTACCAGTCTGATCACACCCAGTGGCAGTAATGTAATTGGATTTTCCTCAGGCAGTCCACAGATAGGAGCACCTCTTACTGGCACAGGAATAGCATCAGGCAGCCAAGTCACCGCAGTAACTGGATCTGGGGGTGCCGCGGCATCAACCACCTTGAGTGCTAATGCGATTATAGGTGATACTACCGTAGATGTTACCAGCACCACAGGAATTGGTCCTGGATTGGTGTTTGATCGAGGTGATGGTCAAGCTATCAGAGTCACTGATGTTACGGGCAGCACTGTCACATTCAGCGGAGCACTGACTTCAGCAATCATAGGTACCACTAAAACATACACCGCATTGACACAGAGCAGCACCAGTGGTACAGGATCAGGATCACAGTTCAGTGTATCGAGAAGTCCTGCATATGGAGTCACAGTGACCACTCCAGGCACAGGGTATGTGGCCAGTGATACTATAACCATTCTAGGTACCAGTCTAGACGGCACAGCTCCTGCAAACAATGCCACCATAACCGTGACTTCAGCTTCAGATTTAAATGTTCCTGCTACTCTCGGAGCTGTAAGTTTAGGTGGCACGGGCTATATAAATGCCGTGGCAGCAGTCACAACCAGTGGCGGGTCAGGTACCGGCCTTACCGTAAACACCACTACCTCATCTGGAATCGTCACTGCGGTTACAATAAACAATAGCGGCAGTGGATATAGTGCCAGTGAAGTCATTACTATTGGACCTTCTGGTCGTGTTGCGACTGCAAACAATATAGTGCCAGGCACAGGATATTCAACGGCTGCTGGATTGGCTACCACTAACGGCGGAGCTGGCACAGGACTTACTGTTGATATCATAGCTCTTTCTAATGACGGTGGTGTAGTTGCTGGGTCAATCACTGCTAATGGCACAGGATATACGTCAGCAAATGGGGTTTCAACTTCAGGTGGTTCAGGCAGCGGTTTTTCAGTGGACACCACTGACAACGGCGCCGGTGGAATCATTACAATCGTCATATCTAGTGCAGGAACTGGATACACGATTGGCAATGTGGTTACTATAGGTGGTGGTGGTGGTGATGCAACGATAACTATTTCTGATGTCAACAATGGTAAAATATCCGGAGTAACCGTCAACCTTCCTGGCTCGGGATATACTGTTTCAGATACTATCACTGTGGTTCAAACCGGTGGTGCTGGAGGTACCTTTGATGTAGCTTCCCTACACACTCAAGCACAGACCACAGTGGCTACTGTGACTGCTGGTGGGGCTATTACAGGTGCATCAATTGCAGGAACTGCAGTCACAGCCCCTACAAAAAACTTTATCAGTGCTATAACAACATCAGAATCAACCACTGCGCAGATAGCCAGTGGTGATACTGGTATTTCATTTACGGCTATCTCTACCATAGGAGTAACGTTTGCCACGGCTCACGGCTTTATACCAGGTAACACCATCACAACACAAATAACAAGTGTAGGATCAAATGCGCAACTAGCAGCAGGGCCATTTTTTGTAGAAACTGTACCAACTGCTACATCCTTGACATACACAGCCAGAGCTGCTGGCACAATAGATAACACCTTGGTTGGACAGGTATATGGTAGGCCAGATTCATTTTTTATACACAGACCCTTTGACGGTGGTGTGCAGTTAGGCACAGCTGGACCAGCACATGGCTCCACAGCCGTACGTATGAGTAAAAAATACATACGTTATCAATCAGGCAAGGGAGTCATGTATAACACTGGGGCTTTGTTTGCCCCCAGTTACGATCTACGCTCCGTCAGTGCCACAGGCACAGCCATAGGCAGTGTCATCACAGTGATCTGTGATGATACTGATCACGGATGTCAAGTTGGCGGTGTCATCACTATCTCGGGTGTGACTACTGCTGGATACAATGGCACTTACACGGTCAGCAATATAACCAATGAAAGACAATTAAGTTTTGTAGCCACGCAGATCTTGGGTAATGTAACTCCAGTGTTAGGTAGTCCTTGTTTGCTCAGTGTGAAAAATTGGCACGGTTCTACCGTCAGAGCAGGAATATTTGATGATCAAAATGGTATGTTTTATCAATATGACGGTAAGAAATTAGCGGTATGCAGAAGAAGCAGCACATTTCAAATTGCTGGAACCATCAGTATCAACGCCAATTCAAATACTATAAATGGTACCAACACTAGATTCACAGAACAACTGGCAGCAGGCGACAGAATAGTGATCCGTGGAATGACACATGTGGTTTCCCAGGTAAGTTCAAATACCCTTATGACCGTGACTCCGGATTTTCGTGGTGTCAGTAATGTCAGCAGTGTAAAGATTACCAAGGTGGTTGATACACTGGTGCCTCAAGAAGACTGGAACCTGGATACCATGAATGGATCCGGTCCCAGCGGATATAACATCGACATTACTAAAATGCAGATGATTGGTATTCAGCACACATGGTATGGTGCTGGATTCATTGATTTCATGATGCGAGGCCCGGAAGGCAACTATGTATTTGTACATAGATTCCGCAACAGCAACGTGAACTTCGAAGCATACATGCGCACAGGAAACCAACCAGTGAGATACGAAGTGATCAATGAAGGTTGGAAAGGTAGATTGTCAGCTGCTATGAATGTATCACAGACCACTATTCCAATGAGCGCCGATGACTGTTATTGGTTTCCAAATTCAGGCACAGCTTACATAGATAATGAATTAATCAGTTTTACGGGTAATAATGGCACAGCACTGACTGGTTGCACACGAGCCACCACAATGACTCAATTCGTGGCGGGATCGTCGAGAACTTTCAGTGCAGGTTCAGCTGCTAATCATACTATACGCAGTGGAGTAATACTGGTGTCTAATACCATAACTCCAATCATCAGTCACTGGGGTTCAGCCTTTATGATTGATGGACAATTTGATTCGGATCGTGGTTATATCTTCAACTATGCTGCTACCGGTCTATCAGCATCTGTGAACAAAGCCACTGCTTTCTTAATAAGACTGGCTCCTAGCGTCAGTAATGCGCTGATAGGCGATCTCGGAGAAAGGGAACTGCTGAATCGTGCGCAGTTGTTGCTTTCTGGTATTTCCATAACCAGCGACACAGTGGCTGGTGGTGGTGCTATCGTTGTTGAAGGAGTGTTGAATCCCATCAACTACCCCATAAATCCAGCTAACATAACCTGGGGCAGTTTAATCACTCAAGCTGCTGGTGGACAACCTAGTTTTGCACAGATAGCCAGTGGAGGATCAGTGACGTGGGCTGGCGGAATTACAAATACCACGTCAACGGTGCAGGGTGCTTTTAGTACCACGCTTACGTCACCTGGTATCGCATCGGCCACCAACAGTCTCACAGCGATAAGTTTTAATGCTGTGAATCAGACCGTGACAGCTGCCAGCTTTGGTCAGACGGTGACTGCATTGGGATTTGACCCAGGACAACCTTATGGCAATGACACTTATAGAAGGGCTATATCTACTTCTAGAACTGACTTCCTGATCACTGACGCTGAATATGCTGCATTGACCACACCTTTAGCTGTGGGCAATGTCTTATCAGGCACAGGCATCGCTGCTGGTGCTACTATCAGCAGCATAACCACAAGCTATTTGAGCGGAATTTATACACGTATAGTTATGAGTGCCCTTGCCACGGCTTCCAGCACTCAAGGATCAGGAAACAATATCACTGTACAGGTCAACGGAACGTATGGACGAGCACTTTCCAGCACTCGATCAGATTTCTTGATCACTCAATCGTCATATGCCGCGCTGACCACAAACATAGGTTCTGGAGATACTCTTGCCGCAGCTAATATCTCAGGTAGAACCATATCAAGTGTAACTGAAAACTATATCACTATCGCCAGCGTGGCCTATGCTAGGATTGTTATGAGTGGAAATGCCAACAGCAACAGCACCCTGGCTGCCAGCAATGGTGCAAATAACGTCACGGTCACAGTGACCAGCAGTGTGGCTGCACGATTCAACACAGCAATATCTAGTAGTAGAAATGATTTCTTGGTCACACAGGCTCAATATGCAGGCGGTACAGCAGTGGTAACTGATGTGTTAAGTGCAGCCACTGTGCTGACCGGTGGTCAAACCATATCTGCCATCACTCCCAGTTATTGGACCATCAGCGGCACAGCCTATGCTAGAATCACCATGAGTGCTGTTGGCAACGCTACCAGCACAGCGGGTTCAGGAAACAACGTAGCAGTCACAGCCACAAGTTCTATCACAGCCACTTATGGTTCAGCTATATCAGCCACAAGACAGGATTTCTTAATTCCCAACAGCACCGCTACAGGATCTGGAATAGCTGTCAGCGATGTCGTGAGTATAGCAGGAACTGGTACTACACTGGCCAGCGTTCAGATCACAGGCACAGGCGGACAATTCAGTTGTACAGCTACAACGTTATATGTTGGCGAAAGGGTAACTATCAGCGGAACATTTGGAGGCACAGGCAGTATCACCGGATATGCGAATCCCACAACTTATAGAATTTCAGCCACCAACGGTTCAACCACATTTACGCTACAGACCACAGGCGGAACGCCTATTGTGACCACAGCAGGCACACCTACAGGCCTTACTTACACTTTATTGACATTTATCAGCAGCTCACAGACCATTACCAGTATCACTCCCAGTTATGTAACAATTGGTGCCACAGCCTACACCAGAATCGTGATGAGCGCCAATGCCAATCTTACTTCAACAAGTGGTTCCGGCAATGACATAGTTGTTACCTTTACAGCTTCTCTGTCCGCTGCGTCGTATGTGAACAAAAACTATCTATTCTTTACATCTGGTTCTTGGTTATCCAGTGGTGCAGGGGTCAATACTAAACTAGCTACTACAGTCACGTCATTTCCAGCTGGAACCAGTATCACAGCGGTAGAATCAAGAACATATGGTGCCTCTTCTGTGTACAAAATCACGTTTAACCAAGCAGCCAACACAACGATTTCGTCAGGTGCCACCATAACTTGGGAGTTTGGTGCTGCTTATGCACTACCAGGAGAACAGGTTTTCTCCTTTATTGCCAATCCGGGAGAAACTGCAGAATTAAGTTTGGAAGCCTTGAAAGAATTGACTTCTACTGCGATCGGCGGCCGCGGCACGTTCCCCAATGGACCAGATGTATTGGCCATAAATGTGTATAAAGTAGCTGGCACAGCGACACCAACAAACGTTATTCTACGTTGGGGTGAAGCACAGGCTTGATTAATAACTGCTTTTATAATAGTATATGTATAATGTAAATAAAGCATAGGATATGGCATGAAACTTAAAACACGGTCAATACTGCAGGAACTAAATGAACTGGCAGAAGTGCGCAACAAAGACGCACTGTTTGAAAGCAGAGCAGTGAACATCATAAATTCGGCTGTGAATCTGCTGGAAAGCCTGCACAAGCAGTATACACCAGAACAGGCAGATGAACTAGAGCGCAGATTTATCAATGCGATTCGTGGCCAAGACACTGCCAAATTCACACGTGGTATCCGTAAAATCACAGAAGCCAAAAAGCTGCAGAGACAGATTGATGAAACAAATTAAATTATTGGAAGGCGGCAATGTCTTCAAAGACGCTGACAAAAAGATATTAACACAGCGCATCGCTACCAAGGATGTGCCTGCCACCATAGACTATATTGAAAAGATCACAGGTCTTGACTTTACCAAAGAACTGGATTCAGATGACAAAAAGCCTGTGAAGTGGCTGGGCACCACTGGACGCAAAGAAGATCCAGATGGCACCTTTGAACTCAACAGTTCAGGAGATCTAGACCTTTCAGTGGATGCCAAAGAAGTAGATAAAAAAGAATTTGCGGCTAAACTAATTGCACAGTTTGGCAAAGAAAATGTCAAACTCACGGGCGACAGTGTGCATCTTAAAACTCCTATCGCAGGCGATCAAGTCAATGGATTCGTGCAGGCAGACTTTATGTTTTCAGTCAATCCTAAATTTCAGCAGGGTTCTATGATAGGCGGCCGCGGGCAATATCGAGGCGAACACAGGCATATTCTTTTAAGTTCCATAGCTCGTGCTAGGGATCTCAAGTATAGTCCTAAATTTGGACTGCTACACGCAGAAACCAACGAACCATTACCAGGTGGGGATGATTGGAACACCATCAGCAAACAACTGTTAGGGCAAACAGCCACAGTCAAAGATATCCGCAGTGTGGATAACATATTAGACTATATTATAAAACTGCCCAACTATGATGATCTTGTGGCAGGTGCAAGAGAAACACTGGGCAGGCAAGGCATTGAACTACCTGCCAAGGCTGCGCTAGAAAGCTATCAACCAGGCACAATAGGTTGGATGCGCAGAATGATTGATCTAGTAAAATGAGATATTGGGAACTATTATTAGAAGATGACGCAGCCCCGCCCAAGAAAGTAGGGCGTGAGTTCAATCACCTTGAAGATCTTGTGTTCACAGAAAGCAATGGTGCTGTCAAGGCCATACAGATACTCAAAGACCTTGCCAAACCTGAAACCAGCATAACCATCAAGTGGGACGGCAATCCCACTGTGTATTGGGGTCGTGAAGACAATGGTGAATTTAGATTGGTAGGCAAAAACAATTGGGGTCGTGAAGAAGGTAAATCATCCAGCCCAGAAGAACTAAAATCATTTATCATGAGCCGCGGCAAGGGTGAAGACTGGCGTGAGCGGTTCGCATCAGACATGGCCGCACTGTGGCCTATATTTGAAGCTGCTACTCCCAAAGACTTCCGTGGCTATGTGTATGGTGACATATTGTTTCATCCTGGCAAATCTTACCAAGGTGCTGATGGCAGGATTTCATTCACTCCCAATCAAACCACCTACAGTGTGCTGATCAACAGTGACACAGGTAGAGCACTGGCCGATGCCAAGGTGGCTGTGGCAGCTCACAAGCTGTTTAGTTATTTCGGAGACAAAAGTGGTGAGGATTTTGATTCACCAGATGCCTTTAACGGTACACCAGCACTGCAGGTATTCGGACTCACAGCAGTTAGCCACAGGCCAGCAGTGGGCGCAGAAAACCTGGCCAAGATTGAATCGCTGGCCAAAAATCAACCAAAGATAAATTCACTGTTGGCACCAGTGGCAGGCATGGGCTATCTACAGAGCGAGATCTATACCTTTGTCAACACCCAAAGCAAGGCCAAACAACTGGATCAGATCAACACAGACTCTTTCATGCAGTTTTTGGCCAAAACACCCGCCAAGGCAGCCAAGGTACAGGCGCACAGTGAACGGCATCCCGGAGTCATGGATCTGCTGTTTGAACTGGTGGCAGAAATCATGGCAGCTAAAAATGAAGTGATCCGCGAACTGGATGCAGCAGAAGGTGAAATCACAGCTACCACAGGTGGTAAACCTGGCGGTGAAGGCTATGTGGCAGGTGGGTCAAAACTGGTACCTCGCGATCGTTGGACCCCTTTTAGAGCGGATTAACCACGGTTTTTTCCATTTTGGCTAAATACTAAACAAGAATCAAGGTGATTCTTTAAAATGCCGGCCTCTGAGCGAGGTCATTGATCAAGGAGAAAATATCATGGCAGACATTTCAACAGTAGCACAAATTTATGACAATACTGGTGCAGAAATCACAGCAGCTCGCGTTGGTGCAAACGCATTCAAATTTGTTGATCCAGCATCACAATTTGGTACACGTAAGATCCGTTTCGTTAAGTTGGTTAACGGCGGTGACTTAACAAGTGGTGACTTTACCACCAACAAAGCAAACAGCAACAGCAATCTATCAAAAGCAGTTCGTTGTGCTCAAAACTATGGTGAGTTGATTGTGGTTGGTACACCTTCAGCAACTGGTTTGATAGTAGGTTACAGTGATGACACACTTAATGACGGTTCAGCAGCAAGCCCATCAGCAAGTGATGCATCTTACGGTAAACTAGAAGCTGAGCTGGTAGCAGCACTTGGTGGTACACATACTGTGACCACAGTTGTCCCAACAGGCATTACATTTGCTTAATAGCAAACAGCAGTAAATTCTCAGGGATGGGAAGCAATCAAGCGCCGAAAGGCGCTTTTTTGTTGACTGATATTCTGTGCGTTAAATACACACATAATGGCACGTTATAAAATTACCACTCTTGTAGATATAACTCGCAGTCGTCCTATGAGGGAGGAAACTGACAGAATTGTGCTAGGGCAGCAGGCCAACTTCAACAGCCTCATACAGGCTATTGGCATGCGATCAAACGTCACTTGGATCCAAGACCCCCAACAGCACACAGGTAGGCTGCCTATAGGCACAGGCAAGGCCACACACTGGATTTGGGAATTTGATGTAGAGCGTGAAGATGTGTTTTTGGATCAAGGCAATCCAGTGAAACTGTTGGTCAATGACCTTGATGGTGTGCCCATAGTGGACCGATTAAATAATACAGTGGAACTGACACCTGCAGTGTTTAGGTCACAGGGCGACAACACCAACATTTGGGTCATGCAAATCAGTCCCTGATGATAAATATAACATCAAGGCAAACCATTAGGCATTCAATCATATCATAGGCACATGGCTCGGAGCGAGCACTTGACTTATAACATTGGAGAGCCAGAATGGCCACTGTAGCAGAACGTATAGGTGTTGTTGAAACGCAGGTAGCGAATCTTGATGAAAAACTGGATGATCTCAAGGTCGATGTCAAGGAAATGCATGACTGTTTAGACAGAACCAATGAAAGCCTCACTGCCAAATTGGATCAGATGTATCACGCCTCCTGCACACAGCATGCAGAATTGGCATCAAAGATCACAGAGCTGGAAAGAAGCAAAAACAAACTAATGATGTATGGCATGATAGGCCTGGCATTTATAGCCGGATTGGGTTGGACTGGACAGTTAAATCTCCAGACCATCTTCAGGTTTTTTGGAATCTAATCTAGCGCCACGTAAATAAGGACCATAGGTCCTTTTTTTATGACAAAATTACGCCAGCGGCTGGAAAAACTTGTCCGCAAAGAGCTGCGGCAGAATCCCATACCAATCAAAACTGCTGAGGGCATTCTGGTAGGTGATGTGATCATACAGACACAACAGCACATCAAAAATATCATGCGCCACGGCGAAATCATCTATGCAGAAATACATCTCAATACAGTGGCTATAAAAATTGCCAACTTACTGGCTGTGCGATCAGCTGCTCTGCAGATAGATAGGCTGTATGCCGCAGACCAAGACTATGGGCGTTGGTTTGTGGACAGCCAACTGCTGAGATCACAGTATCAAAAGGCCAAGGACGCCGGAGATCATGATCGTGCAGACATGTTGTGGAGCAGATACTGTGTGAGCCGTGATCGATGTCAAAATGCCAAAAACGCTGTAGATGCTTTGACCAAATCCTGAATAAATATACTATAAAATCTGGACCCCCTAATTATGAAAACTCAAGACCTTTTTAGCTTCAACAGATCAGCAAGTAGAATCAATGAAAGCATTGCAAAAACATTCGGCCAACGGTTGAATCTTGAATCTTTTGATCTGCAGAAACTAGAAGATGCTCGCAATAAACTGCGCACACAGATTCACGATGCTCGCAGCCAGAGCGGATTCAATGAAAATATTGAAAATGAAGCTATGACCAAAGCACAGTGGATGTTAGATGCCATCAACAGTGAAATAGCAGAACGTGAAGAATTCATAGCAGATGCGAGTCCTGCAGAAGTTGAAGAAGGTTTCGGATCAATTGAAGAACAAGTCGCAAACATAATGAAAAAGTTTGACGAAGACATGATGGAAATAGGCGGCTACGGCGATCCGGACGTAGAAGGTATCGCATCCATGCTGCGTCAAGGTGATGTGGAAGGTGCACTGGACGAAGTGTATGGGTCCTATACTGATAAAGATGGCGGCGAGATTCGCAGCAACGACTATGACAATTACCTAGAGGATCTAGAGGCAGAATTTCAAGACTTGGCTCAAGGCGGCGACGAAGATGAAGGTGGAGAAACTGACGACAATTATGCCATGACATCGGCAGGATTTGGTTCAGATGAAGACTATGAAAGCATAGAGACGGAAGGTGGACAAGATTGGATGGATAGCATGAGAGCAGCAGCTCATAAAATGGCTCCACAAGATCAACTTCAAAAAGATCAAGAAGCCCGACGGGCTCAACAACAAGAAGAAAAACAAAAAAAATTACAACAAGACATTGAAAATTTACCAGAATTAATGAAACAATATAAAGAAATGAAATCTGAATATGAATCATTAGGTGGGAGTAATTGGCAGTATGCCGATCGTGAACAAAATTTAAGTTCTGGTGAACGTAAAGCACGTGGTATGGAAAGTTCACTAATGCAATTAGCAAATAGAATCAGTGCTGCCAAACAAGGCGCCACAGAAAAAAATGAAAATATGAACACCAACGAAGCATACATCAATAATGCTAAGGATGCTATTGACATTTTAGCAGACATTAGGCAACAATCTAAACTAGCTTCTCGTGGCGAGAGTGATCCAGTGCGTCCTAATCAACTGGTAAATGATCTATGGGATGTCATGCAGTGGATTGAAAGTAACATGAAAGAACCCGCAGAAAGTATACAAAGAACACAAGGAGAAAGTATGAGTAATCTAAGAGAAGGCGAAGTCCAACAGGCTTCCGCTATCGTCACAGCAAAAACCATGGTGGACAGAGTCGGCCGTTGGATTGAAGAACTGTCAGGCATGGAGAATGACACACTGCTGCAGCTAGGTGATTCGATCCGTGATGAAATGAGTCAAGAACAGGCCAAGACCTTTATCAGTTCAGTGGCACCGGCCATTCAACAGGCCTTAGAAAACCTTAAGACCACACGCGAAACACTGGCCACAGGTGTTCGCATGCTCACTGGCGAAGAGCAAGGTGCAGAAATGCTAGGCGGCGACCCTGGTGCAGCGGCAGGTGGGGATGACATGGCTGCAGCAGAACCAGATGCCATGAATGCAGGCGGCGAAGAGCTAGGCGGTGATGACGAGTTTGCTGCTGCAGAACCAGCAGCTGGCATGGGTGATGCCGGTCGTGAGCAACGTGAAAGCATTAATCGCAGCAGTAACCTACTGCGTGTGTTAGCAGGATAAAATGAGACCAACAGAAATTTTAAGATCCTATCTTGACATTTTAAATGAAAGAGGTAGAGGAGGCGGAGCTGTGAAAGCTGCACCAGCCCCTGTTAAACCTGGTCAACCAACAGATCTTCAACAGACATCAAAGGTTCAACAAAAAACCAGAACCGGATTGCAGTCATTTGGGAAATCTTTAACTGGACAAAATCCCAGTGCGGTAGGACAGGCAGTGCAAGGTCTTGATAAAATTTCTCAAGGTTCAGCAGTAACAGGCGCACAGTCTAATGCGCTAGAGCCTTTCATAGAACCATTACAAATGATACTAGCTAACCCACAACTGAAACCAAGATTTTTACAACTTGTCACACAGGCTAAACAGTCAGTGGCAAAAGCTGACCCAACAGCCTTAACATCACCAGAATCTACATGAAACTAAGTGAAATCGCATCTGCTAAAGAACAACAGCAGTTAGATGAAATACTGCCTGTGTTGGGCGCAGTTGCGGGCGGTGTTGCCAGAGGCGGTGCTGCATTGGCCAAGGGTGTCGGATCAGCAGTAAAAACTGCAGGCACTGCAATTCAACAAGGTGCCAAGGCAGTGGGTAATGTGGTATCACAAGGCGCCAAGGCCGTGGGGCAGGCTGCACAGGCAGGTGGCATGGCCGGCGGCGCAACAGATCCAGCAGCACAGGCACAACAGGTGGCAGCTGCCAAGAAGGAAGTCCAGGACCAAATCAAAGCCAAACAACAGGAGCTGCAGGCTCTGCAACAACAACTGGCACAGATAAAATGAGATTTTTTGAATTCGCTGACACAGACCTTGGCCTTGACAAGTTTGTGATGATACTGAAAAACTTTGTAGGTCGAGCCACCAGTAAAAAACAAGCTGCCAAGCTGAACTGGCGAGCTCTGCAGAAAATAGCCACTGACAGTGGTTTTGAAATGGGCGCTGACTATGAAACTTTCAAAAGCATGTACGATTCTAGTCCAGCCATACAGGGGTTAGTGAAAAACTTCAACGCTGACGGCATAGAACTCAATGTGCCTGGCACAGACAAAGACACACAGACACCAGTCAAACAGGATCAAACCAGTCAAGACGCTGTGGACAAAATCGCAGCTGGTGCGGCTGCTCAAAATCTCACGCCAAGTTTGACTTAATCTGCATATTCTGTTACTATATACAGGATATGACACATCTTCCTCCCCCGTTTGTTGAACGGTACCAATATAAAAACTGCACCCAAATCAATGATCCTATAACACGCAAACGTGTGTATCTCACCCCAGACGGAGAGAGTCTTCCTTCAGTGACCACTATCCTTAGTGCGACCAAAGACATGACACATCTCAACGAGTGGAAGAATCGCATAGGGCATGCCAAGGCGCAGCAGATAACCACTGAAGCCGCAGGTGTAGGCACTGCTATGCACAGCAATCTAGAACGTTTTTTAGTTGGCGAACAGCGACAGCCTGGAAACAATCCAGTGCATGTGCAGGCCAACAAAATGGCAGATGTGATTATTGAAAACGGTCTAAGCAAGATGACCGAAGTATGGGCCATGGAGCAGAGCCTTTACTTTCCAGGCTTGTACTCAGGCACCACTGATCTTATAGGTGTACATGAAGATCAACCAGCTGTATGCGACCACAAACAAACCAACAAGCCCAAAAAAGCAGAGTGGGTGGAAGACTACTATCTGCAACTAGTGGCCTATATACTAGCACATAATGAGGTTTATCACACAGACATACGCAAAGGTGTTATTTTTATGTGCTCTAGAGCCTTTGAATACCAAGAATTTAGACTGGAAGCCAAAGATTTCAATCGCTATCAAGATCTATGGCTGAACAAGGTAGAGGAGTACTGGCACGGCCTGCGATAAATACTTTATCCTAGAGGAACACAAACATGGCCGTGGTTCAGATCAGCAAGATTCAGGTCCGTAGAGGACAAAAAAACTCAAACAGTGGTATTCCCCAGCTGAGTTCAGCTGAATTTGCGTGGGCTGTGGATTCTCAAGAACTGTTCATAGGCAATGGCAGTGTGCTGGAAGGTGCTCCCTATGTAGGCAATACCAAAATACTCACAGAACATGACAACATACTGGACCTAGCTGCCAGTTATAGATTTGCCAACGATGACACAGCCATCACTCTTTCTGTTAATAGATCGCTGCAGAACAAAATAGATGAAACAGAAGTAAGTGTGCGTGATTTTGGAGCCATAGGAGATGGCAGCACAGACTGTGTGTCTGCATTTGAAACCGCGGCTACACAACTGTTTCGCAATGCCAACGACAACTACAAAAAAATATTAACGATACCCAATGGTGAATATTTGTTCACAAGTGATTTAAGACTACCATCAGATGTAATTCTACAAGGCGAAACAAGACATGGGGTTGTGCTGAACATTGGTGCTAACAACATAAGATTCATAACCAGCACCGGGCTGGAGCTGGTAGACTTTAACAGCACTAACAGACCTCAGAACATAGACATCTCAAATCTTACTATTTCTAGAACCCAGGGACAGCTTGTGCTTTCCGGAATAGCCAACAGCACATTTTCCAAGATAAACTTCATAGGCACTTATATACTGGGCAACTCAGTAGCATCGTTGGCCACAGAACCATCTGCGGTGTTTTGGGAAAATATATTAGTAGGCACAAAGACCAATGCTGTGCTGTTTAGAGACTGTGTGTTTGAAGGTGTAAGTGTAGCAGTAAAATGTCTACAGACCACAGTATTTGATACAGAAATAAAATTTGAAAATTCACGATTTTTTGTCAACGATACCAGCATTTACATAGATGGCGTAGCTACCCAAGGCAATAATTGGACCATATATGACTGCGTGTTTGAAGAAATAGATCGCCAAGCATTTCGTGCCACCAATGGTCAAGGTACCATAATTAACAGATCAAAATTTAAGAATGTAGGGAATGGTACTAACACCGCTGCTGATCCTGATGATGTAATGGTGTACTTTGGAGAACAAATCAGCAACGTGGTTGTTGATTGTATCAGCGATCGTCAACAGGCCGGCGGCTTGACAGCTGTAGATACCAAGGCATCATTTGTAGAAGTCTATAATGCTGCTAATGTGAATTTCGTAGACAGAAACTACGCACTGATTTATCTCAGTGACAGTTTTCAACCTTTGGCAGTTTTTTCTGCATTAAACAAATTTACAGTAATAAATTACAGCTTGCGACTTGGCCAACACACGCGGTTTGGCACTCTGCAAATGGCTATAGGCGATGACCTCGCAGGCATCGATGATATCACTAATGTCAGTATCACTGACAGCTACACATATTCACCTAACATTGTCACTGCTATAGGAGGACCTACCATGACTAATTTTGAATTTCGCGCCACACTCAAAGGCAACGCTGGCGACAGCGGTATAGAAACCGTGGTATTGGCCTATAAAAATCCTCTAGCCACTGGTCTAACCGGCAGCATCTCGTTTGATGTAGCCTACGGTGTTTGACCAGTATGGCACTGATCGAATAGCAGCTTGGAAACAGTTCAGAGACAGACTAGAAACTAGTGATAGCCCACTAGAGGATGTCGCTGAACTTTGGGGCCACGCTCCGTTTGTAGGCGCATATCTCGATCCAAATCATCCTGAACAATGGCCCGATCCTTGGCAGTTGGTACTGGATTTGCGGCTAGATGATCTTGCGATTGCCTTGGGCATGCTGTATACTATAAAATTAACACAGCGGTTTATAAAAACCAAATGCGAGATACATATGTTATTGATTCCAGAAAAACCACAAGCACATTATGTGTTGATAGTGGATCATAAGCATGTATTGAATCATGCCTGTAGAACAGTGTGTAGTGTCGATGAAATCGCAGACATTGATGCCAGCATGGTATGGCACCAATAACCCTGGTAATAAATACAACAAATACAAATAGAGACAGAAAAATGAGCATCACGGTAATCAAAAGAAATGGCAATAAAGAATCCCTAGCAGTTGAAAAGTGGCAGGCACAGGTGGCCAAGGTGTGCCAAGGCATAGCAGATGTCAGCCAGTCAATGATAGAAATCAAAGCACAGCCACACTTCTATGATGGCATCACCACAGAAGAGATTGACGGCATCACTCTGAGAGCCATAGTCAATCTCATAGATATCGAACACAATCCAGATGTAGGTCATACCAACTATCAATATGTGGCAGGCAAGCAGAGGCTCAGCATGTTGAGAAAGGATGTGTATGGTCAATACGATCCTCCTCACCTCTATGACATCGTTAAGAAAAATGTTTCGGTGGGACTATACACCGCAGAACTTCTAGAGTGGTACACCGAAGACGAATGGAATCGCATGCATGACATGCTAGAACATGATCGAGATGAGCAATATTCCTACGCTGCTATCGAACAACTGATAGAAAAATATCTTGTGCGTAATCGTGCAACCAAGGAAATCTATGAAACTCCACAAATTAGATACATGGTGGCAGCGGCTACTGTGTTCCACAAAGAAGAACCAAATACCGCACGTATGCGATATATTAAAGAATATTATAACTGCGCCAGCGACGGTCTTTTCACTCTCGCTACTCCCGTTCTTGCTGGTCTGGGAACGCCAACCAAGCAATTTAGTAGCTGCGTCCTTATACGCAGCGACGATGACCTTGATAGTATCTTTGCTTCTGGAGAGATGATGGCCAAGTATGCCAGCAAACGTGCTGGCATTGGTTTGGAGATTGGCCGTCTACGTCCGTTAGGTAGTCCCATTAGAGGTGGCGAAATCATGCACACTGGCATGATTCCTTTCTTGAAGAAGTGGTTTGGTGACTTGCGTTCGTGCTCACAAGGTGGTATTAGAAATGCTTCGGCCACGGTGTTCTATCCTATCTGGCATCACCAATTTGATGATCTCATTGTGCTGAAGAATAATCAAGGCACAGAAGAAACTAGAGTAAGACACATGGATTATGGTGTTGTGTTATCTGCATTCTTTTGGCGTCGCTTCAAGAACAAAGAAAACATAACCTTCTTTGATCCCAACGAAGTGCCAGATCTATACGAAGCATTTTACAGAAACACAGAGCAGTTTGAACAGCTGTATGTGAAATATGAAAAACGCAAAGACCTGCGTAAAAAGGTCATGAGTGCCGAAGAAGTTTTTAAATCAGGCATTCTCAAGGAGCGTACAGACACGGGTCGCATCTATTTGGTGTTTATTGATAATGTAATGAATCAAGGACCTTTTGATCCTGAATATCATACCATTTATCAAAGTAACCTGTGCTGTGAGATCTTATTGCCAACTCGTTCATTTAAAAGACTAGACGACGAGCAGGGACGCATAGCGTTATGCACACTGGGATCCATCAACTGGGGTGCGTTCCGAAACCCAGAAGACATGCGTCGCGCTTGTCGTATCTTACAACGAAGCCTCTGCAATATATTGGACTATCAAGACTTTCTGAGCATACAAAGCAAACTCAGCAACGATGAAATCCAACCTCTGGGCATAGGTGTCACTAATCTTGCCTATTGGCATGCAAAAAGGAGCTACAGATATGGCGACAACGACGCATTGGCAGAAGTTAAAGTTTGGATGGAGCATCAGGCCTTTTACCTTACAGAATCCACCGTTGAATTGGCCAAAGAAAGAGGTCGCTGCAAAGACTCAGACAGAACCAGATACGGTCAAGGCGAGTTCCCCTGGGAGCGAAGAGCCCAAGGAGTCAACGAACTTACCGACTTCAGCCCCGAACTCGACTGGGACAGTCTTAGAAAAGAAATGACTCAGCATGGTGTGCGCAATGCCACACTGATGGCGATCGCACCTGTGGAATCAAGTTCAGTGGTCATAAACTCAACTAATGGAATAGAAATGCCTATGAGCTTGATCTCTACCAAAGAATCCAAGGCAGGATCACTGACACAGGTGGTTCCAGAATATAACAGATTAAAGAACAAGTATCAGCTGATGTGGGATCAAAAAGACTGCGATGGCTATCTCAAGACGGCAGCTGTGTTGGCAGCATACGTGGATCAAAGCATTTCTACCAACACCTTTTACAACCCCGCACACTTTGCTGATCGCAAGGTTCCTACTACACTGATCGCAAAGAATTTGATGCAGGCGCATGTATGGGGTCTCAAGACCTTCTACTACAGTCTCATCAACAAGGCAGGCAGCAAGGCCATGGCTGAAGCCACACCAGAAGTACACTACAATGGCTTCCACAATGAACGCGAAGTTGAAACCACTATCGAAGAAGAGGACTGTGAAGCATGCAAACTATGATGACGATCACTGAATCAGCCAAGACCAAAATATTAGACCTACTGGTAGAAGAAGGCAATCCTGATCTAGCACTGCGAACTTTTGTGCAGGGCGGAGGTTGCAGCGGGATGAGCTATGGATTTACATTTGACGATGTCACTAACGAAGATGACTTCGAAATACCCTTGGAAAACTTCAAAGTGTTGGTGGACTCTATGAGCATGCAGTATCTGCAAGGCGCCAGCATAGACTACAAAGAAGATATTTCTGGTAGCCAATTTGTTATAACCAACCCTAATGCACAAACGACCTGTGGCTGCGGCAGCAGTTTTTCTGTATGACCTATAACTTTATTAAGAATTTTATCATAGAAGGCAAGCGAGATAAATTGTTTCACTTGCCCCTGCCATATGAAAAGACAGATCTGGAGCCGGTGAAAAGCAAGGAAACCATCGACTATCATTATGGCACGCTGTACAAGGCCTATGTGGACAGATATAACAAAAGTGAAGGTGACGACGATTTCAACGAAGCCGGTGCTTTTTTACATAACATCTATTTCGGACAGTTGCAGAAACCACAGGGAGCCAATAGGCCATATGATGCCAGTTTAGCGTTCATTGAGCAGCATTATAAAACCTATGACAGATTCCGTGATGAATTCGAAACTACAGCAATGAAGATACAGGGCAGTGGTTGGGCCTATCTGGCCAAGGATGGCGCAATTAAAACTATCGTTAATCACGAGATACGCAACGATATTGTGTTGTTGATTGATTGGTGGGAGCATGCCTGGGCTTTGGATTATCAGGCAGACAAAAAGAAATATCTAGAAAACATATGGAAAATAATAAATTGGAGAGTGATAAATGGCGTACTCGGACAAGGTACTTGATCACTATGAAAATCCACGCAATGTGGGCAAGTTTGATATAGATCATACTATTGGCACCGGCATGGTCGGTGCACCTGCCTGTGGTGATGTAATGAAATTACAGATTAAAGTTGTAGAGGGAGTGATAACAGATGCAAGATTCAAAACCTACGGCTGTGGATCAGCCATTGCCAGTTCAAGCCTCGTCACAGAATGGGTCAAGGGAAAAACGCTTGACCAAGCACGAACGATTACTAATAGCGCAATTGCTGAAGAACTTGCCCTTCCGCCGGTTAAAATACATTGTTCAATACTTGCAGAAGATGCTATAAAAGCCGCAGTAGATGACTATAGGAAAAAACATGATATCGCTGACTGAAACCGCAGCCTGTAAGGTCAAGACACAGATGTCTCAACGGCCACAGAGTCTTGGCCTGCGTGTGGGAGTGAAAACCACAGGCTGCAGTGGATTGGCCTATGTGTTGGAATATGTGGATCTACCGCAAGGACCTCGAGAAGATGATGTGAGTTTTGTCAGTCATGGTGTTCATGTGTTTGTAGATCCTAAAAGTCTTGTGTATCTGGAAGGTATAGAAATGGACTGGGTCAAGAAAGGACTCAATGAAGGTTTTGATTTCGTCAATCCCAACGAACGTGATCGCTGTGGCTGTGGCGAAAGTTTTAGAATATAAAAATTAAGGATATTACATGAGCAAACGTCAATACAACCTCGGAACAAAAACAGACTATGTAAATCGTAAAATGTTCTTGGATCCTGCTGGTCCTGTGACCATACAGCGATTCGAAGAAGTCAAGTACAATAAAATCGTGGACTACGAAAAAACAGCCAGAGGATTCTTCTGGGTGCCTGAAGAAATCAATCTGTCCAAAGACGCCAACGATTTCAAAGACGCCAGTGCTGCTGTCAAACATATATTCACGAGTAATCTGTTACGGCAAACTGCACTGGACAGTATACAGGGTCGTGCGCCCAGCCAGGTGTTTATGCCAGTGATCAGTCTACCTGAATTAGAAGCATTGATCTACAATTGGACATTCTTTGAAACCAATATACACAGCAGATCATACAGCCACATCATTCGCAACATCTACAACGTGCCCAAGGATGTGTTCAACACCATACATGACACCAAGGAGATCGTGGACATGGCTGCCAGCGTGGGGCGATACTATGACCAACTGCATGAGATCAATTGTAGAAAAGAGATAGGTGAAAAGATCTCTGAAAAAGATCATGTCAGAGCTGTGTACATGGCTCTGCATGCTAGTTATGCTCTTGAGGGATTCCGATTCATGGTGTCCTTCGCCACATCATTAGCCATGGTAGAGAATCGCATATTCATCGGCAACGGCAACATCATCAGTCTTATCCTACAGGATGAACTGTTGCACAAAGGCTGGACTGCGTGGTTGATCAATCAAGTGGTCAAAGAAGATCCCAGATTTGCAGCAGCTAAGGCGGAATGTGAGGCAGAAGTCTATCAGCTGTATTTGGATGTCATAGCTGAAGAGAAAGCCTGGGCAGACTATCTGTTCAAGCTGGGTCCTGTGATTGGACTCAATGCAGCCATACTCAAGGACTTCGTGGACTATACCGCTGTGGGTGCGCTCAAGGACATTGGTATCAAATATCAGGCCACTGCGCCAAGATCAACACCTATTCCATGGTTCAACAAACACACTGACACCAGTAAAAAGCAGAGTGCTCTGCAGGAAACTGAAAGCACCAACTATGTTATAGGTGTTATGGGTGAAAAACTTGACTACGATGCTCTTCCGGCTATATAAACTATGTATAAAGCACAGTACAAAAAACACAATCCCTTTGAGTCATGGATCACCATAGGCTCATATTCCACAGAGCAGTCAGCAATCTCAGCAGCGGTGGGTTTCAAACGCAAAGGTGCATTGTTAGTGAGAGTTACCGGTAAAAACGGTGCTGTGATCTACTCAAGTTAAGGAAACAACATGCAGGCAGTGATATGGAGCAAAGACCATTGTCCCTACTGTGATCAGGCCAAAGCCTTGCTCGCTCAGAGGAACATAGCGTATGAAGAACGCAAGATCGGTCATGGTTATACCAAAGAAGACCTACTAGAGGCTGTGCCTAGCGCACGAACAGTGCCACAGATCTTTTTGAACAATCAATTGATCGGTGGATTCACCGAATTAAGAAAATACATAGAAGAAACCGCCGGTGGATTCGGCGAACAGGCCATCTAAATGTGGCAAGAAGATTTAATTTCTAAAACAAAAACAGTTTACCGTAGACCGGATGATTCTCATGACAAGCATAGTGCAATGCTTGAAGCTATTGCACCCTACGCAAAAAAACAGGTACAAGGCAATCTTACCGATATAAAAATAGCCACAATAAATAAAAAAAAAACTAAGATACTTTTTCTTCTTATGCCCGAGTGGGCTACAAATTTTCCCCCTTATAATTTAGCAAGATTAAACGCCGTGTGTAAGGCTGCAGGCTATCAATCTATGTGCCTTGACCTGAATGTGAAATCGTGGAACTACTACAAAGAACATTTAACAAGTATCATAGATTTTGATCCCTGGGCGGGGTCAAGAGATTGGTGTTGGACGGGAGATCAATACCATTTCTATCTACACCCTCACCTTACAACTTTCTATGAAAAATACATAGAGCAAATTGTAGAGTCCAAACCGGACGTGGTAGGTTTTACGCTTTATTACTGCAATAATGAACCAACAAAATGGATGGCTGCTGAACTTAAAAGACATCTACCTAACCTTAAGATTATCGTAGGTGGCCCTCAAATGCAGTCTAGGCCGACGGTGGATAGCATGTTTGATTGCGGAATTATGGGGGAAGGTGAACTTATATTATTAGAAATATTAGATGAAATAGAAAATAACAAATTTAATTCTGATTACAGATTGAGATATCAACCAGAAGAACAGCGACTTAATCTAAACAATCTCCCGCTACCAGATTACAGCGATTTAGATTTCAACGAATATCATGTACCTAACGGTGTCAACAGTGAACTCAGCAGAGGCTGTACTGCGAAATGTACCTTCTGCGAAGAAACACATTTTTGGAAATACAGACAGCGGCAAGCAGTAGACGTGATACAAGAGATAGAAACACTGTATTATACCAAAGGCACAGATGTTATATGGTTTCTAGACAGTCTCGTAAACGGCAATCTTAACGAATTAAGAGCGTTTGCTAAAGGAATAATCGCCAAAGGTATTAAAATAAAATGGGTAGGTTACTGCCGCAATGACGGAAGGATGGATGCAGATTATTATAAAGATCTCGCAGACAGCGGATGTTTCATGTTAAGTTATGGTTGCGAATCTGCCAGCCAACGAGTTTTAGATGATATTGCCAAAGGCACAACCACTGCAGACATGGAACAGAATTTTAGAGATGGACATGCTGTAGGTATAAAGGCTCATACAAATTGGATTGTAGGTTTCCCCTCAGAACGTTACCAAGATTTTGCAGATACAATGACGTTTATTTGGAGGAATAGAAATAACGGAATAGTAGATATTTCACCAGGATTCGGGTTCGGGTTATCGCCAGCAACTATAATAGGACAAAATCCAGAAAGATTTAATTTATTGCACCACAAGTATATGAACCAGTGGATTACCAAAGATTTCAAGTTAGGTAAATTACATGTATTGTCCAGAGTAAAATCATTTGCAATATTTTTGCAACAATTAATATCTGAAAACCCTATAGCAATAGCTCATAGACCAAATCTAAAGAATTTTCATTATTGGTTAACATGGGACAACCCTAAAATCATAAAAGAACTGGAATATGAAAATTTTAATTACCACATCATCGAATGCGATATAAATGCTTTTGCTGATTCACTGGTTAACGAAATGTTCGTGTTGTTTAGGCTTTTATGGAGAATTCGCGGCGGCTACAAAATAAAAGTAATATTTGATGAAACTTTGGATATGCAAGAATTCGGAGATAGAAACGCCGCTCCTTATTGGTCTACACACATATTTTCAATTAACGATAAAGGTGAATGGACTGCAAAATTTAAATGGAAATTCACACAACCTAAATCCATCATAGATCCACCTGACCCTTTGACTCCAAGAGTTCCATTTTTCGCACAAGACTATTCTACTATACAGAATAATAACGCTTTACGAGCTAAAAAACTAGCCAAACCGGAATGGGGGAACCAGGGCAGAACCCATGAAGAATTTATGAACTTAATGGAAGAAGAAAAGTACCTAAACACAAATATAAATTTTTCTTTCGAATACGAATGGGAAGGATCTGGAGATTGGTCGGATTTTCAAAGATATTTTGTGCCAGCGTCTCAAGGCAGTAGAAAAATCGTGCCCTTAAATGTCGTCATAAATACCTAAAATAGGATATAATTATGTTTATAGACAAAGGAGTCGCGGTTGGGGAAGTCGTGACCTTAAAACTAACCAGTGGTGAAGAACTAGTAGCAAAACTAGTTGATGATCAAGTCATGCACTACAAGCTGGCTAACCCTATGGTCATAGCCATGAGTCCAAAAGGACCTGCATTGATGCCCTATCTGTTCACTGTGGATCCTAACAAGCAGATAAGAATCGCAAAAGCAGTGGTTTGTGTGGCAGAAGCCACAGACAAACAGTTTGCTGATCAGTTCATCCAGCAAACCACTGGTATTGCACTAACATAATGCATAAATTTGTCATTATGGTCGACGGAGAACTTGTAACTTACACAAAGTACGAAGATATCCCTGGGGACTTTGATCATGTAATAGAGTTTGTACCTGAAATACCAAACGGTCCTCACAGTCATGAGCAACATGAGGAAATAGAACAGTGGAATAGTAAACTCCAGTCGCTCATTCAGAAAGAAAACAGTCGTAGGGAGAATTAAATATGCCAGCAGTAACACGAGTAGGTGACGCAGACGTAGCACATTGTAGTGGAATGACTCGAGCTGTTGGCTCAAGCAACGTGTTCGTTAATAATATTGCTGTTAGCAGACAATCTGACGTAAACACAGGTCATTTGCTTCCAGGCAGTCCCTGCCCTTCCCATGCCGCGCCAATTGCCACTGGATCCTCTACTGTGTTTATAAATAATTTGGGTTGCGGACGGATTGGTGATGCTCTTTCCGGTTGTACATCAGTCGCTGCCGGAAGTCCGAATGTATTTGCAGGTTAATAAATGAAAAAACTATTTTGGAACACATTGGGTTTTATCAGCCTTGGTATGGCCTACGTGGGCGTTGTAACTCCAGGCATACCTTATTCACCGTTCATAGTGTTCGCTGCCTATTGTTTCTCCAAAGGATCAGAACGCATGCACCGTTGGATCTACAATCACAAGATATTTGGACCATTCCTAACAAACTGGAATACCAAACGTGTATTCCCACAGAAAATGAAATACTTTATGTTGATCATGATGACCAGCAGTTTGGTTATCATGTGGTTGACTGCTGTGCCTGTACGTGGTATAATATATACAGCATTGTTTATGGCATGTGTGGCAGTATGGGCCTGGAGATATCCAAGTTCGCCAGAAGAATACCATAGACGTAAAGATGCTGGTGAAAACATAGGTTGGTTTAAATAACTCACACACAGATAAACATTTTTAACACAAGGAAAAAAGTAAAATGGTAACAGGAAAAGTAAAATGGTTTAACGACGCCAAGGGTTTTGGCTTTATTACGCCGGACGATGGTGGCGCAGACTTATTTGCTCACTTTTCACAGATCAATTCGAGTGGCTTCAAAAGCCTACAAGAAGGACAGAGTGTTAGGTTTGAAGTAACTCAGGGTCAAAAAGGACAGCAGGCCAGCAATATCCAGCCTGCGTAAGTAATCGTGAAAATGTACCAAATCATCGCGACAGTTTTAATTGTCATATTTGTTTTGGTGCATTTTTTTATCTAAAGAATTTTTTATATTAGATTGAAAGGTGTTATAGACGCTGGTTAAATTCTTACCGCTTCTAAACACACATATATACATACACATTATAAAGAGGAGAATGTATGTCAAAAGTGCTTTGTGTTTTATATGATGATCCTGTAAACGGTCATCCAACCACGTATGCGAGAGACAGTATTCCAACTCTGACGCATTACCCAGACGGTCAAACACTGCCCAATCCACATGCAGTGGACTTTCAACCTGGTGAATTGTTAGGCAGTATCACAGGAGAGTTAGGTCTTAGAAAATATTTAGAAAGTCAAGGTCATACATTTGTAGTTACCTCAGATAAAGACGGTCCAGACAGCGAATTTGAATATCATTTATATGATGCTGAAATCATAATCAGTCAACCATTCTGGCCAGCATATCTAACCGCTGAAAGAATTGCTCGAGCACCAAAACTCAAAATGGCTCTCACAGCAGGCATTGGATCAGACCATGTGGACCTACAGGCCGCAATGGATAAAAATATCACAGTGGCTGAAATTACCTACTGTAACTCTAACAGTGTGGCAGAACACATTGTTATGCAGATGTTGAGTCTGGTACGCAATTATATCCCCAGCTACAAACAGGTCATTGACGGTGGATGGAACATCGCTGATTGTGTTGCTCGTAGCTATGACATTGAAGGCATGCATGTGGGCACAGTGGCCGCAGGTCGTATTGGTTTGAGAGCATTACGATTGCTCAAACCATTTGATGTGCATCTACATTATTTTGATCGCCATCGTTTGCCAGCACATGTGGAACAGGAATTGAATCTTACCTGGCATGACAGCGTGGAAAGTCTAGTCAAAGCAGTGGACATTGTGACAATCAATTGCCCATTACATCCAGAGACAGAACACCTGTTCAATGAGGCCATGATTGCCAAGATGAAGCGTGGTAGCTACATTGTAAACACAGCACGTGGCAAAATCTGTGATCGTGATGCTGTTGCCCGCGCCCTAGAAAGTGGTCACTTGGCAGGCTATGCGGGAGATGTTTGGTTTCCACAACCAGCACCGCAAGATCATCCGTGGCGCACCATGCCCAATCATGGTATGACACCACATATTTCTGGAACCAGTTTAAGTGCTCAGACTCGTTATGCCGCAGGCGTGCGTGAAGTATTGGAATGCTATTTTGAAGGCCGTCCAATACGCAATGAATACTTGGTGGTACAAAATGGTCAGTTGGCTGGAGTAGGTGCTCACAGTTACTCCAAGGGCAATGCCACTGGTGGCAGTGAAGAAGCAGCAAGATTCAAAAAATAAATACAAAGTAGGTTATTGTTGTATGAAGTAGAATGAAAGGTGTTCTGGACGCGGGTTCGACTCCCGCCTGGTCCACCATAAGGAGACTACATTGTTTGTTCTTTTCGTTACTGTTTTTTTATCTGGTGTTATACAAGAAAATGAGTGGAAAACTTATGATAGGTTTGAAGAGTGTTGGGAAGCAGCCACTCTGCTGGTGCATAATAAACCTAACATGACCGCTAGATGTGTATCAATAGAACACCTAAAACAACAGCAACAAGGAAAAGGCAACAATGCCAAATAGTATCTTTATGATGGGCCAGACATGGTTTCGACAGGGCAATAAGTAAGGATATGGACAACACGGTAGGCGATGACCGTAAATCAAGCAAATAAAGTAAAAGCAAACGCTGATACATTTGAGTTTGGCGCATTAAACTTCACAGGTAATACCGTTCGCGGTGCTGCCAATGAAGGTAGATTCGCCCTAGCAGCCTAAGAAACTGCAACTCCGAGGTAGTTATACCTTGTTACCCAAAATAGCAGAAAGCACCTTCGGGTGCTTTTCTACTGACATATATTTTTGTTTGTTTCGTAGAAATCTAAGTACAATTGATTGATTGGAGCTGACACAGCTATTCTTATTTTACTGATATTGGTTACGCTATGAATAGATTTATTATTCATAATCCACCAACTATTCATAGAAAATTTGTAAGATTCGATAGGACCAATAATTTCATTTACATTAAATGCATGCATATCATTTAGGTTGTCCAAAGCCATATAAAAATTAGTGTTGACATCATCGTCAACAAGATTATAAATTAAACTTGCCTGTCTATATGGATCGATGTGTGGCGCAAGACAATAAGTTTGATTATTTGAATTGCTTGTGATAATTTGTAGATAAAAATTTATATCGTCTACAATGCTATTGTTTATTTCTTTTTTTATTTCTTGTTCTAATGCAACTGGTAATCTGAAACTACGATAATTTCCTGCCGATGTATTTGTATGAACATGATATTCCTGTGCCTTTTCTAATTCTAAATTTGAAAATTCAGTAAATGCATTACCTCCTAGATCCCTAGAAATTTCATTGTTCCATTCTTTATGTAGAAAATCATCAGAAATTTTTAACAACCTCATCTCTAATGATTCACTTAATCTAGGAAATAATAATTTATGGGCAGATCGCATTTCTATATTTATGTATAGCATAATTCAATCAAAACCACCAAAAGCGGCTACGAGAGCCGCTTTTTCTTGACCACATCAGTGTTTTCACTATATACTACAAGATGATACATGTCATCTATTAAAAGGAAATAAAATGAAGAAAATTACTACAGCAGTATTTTTTGCGCTGGCAACAACTACTGCACTGGCTGGAGGCTTTGGTTCTGTTGAATACAGCAGCCGTGATGGTGAGGGCACGACTGCGGACGCAGCCGCTACCAAAGTAACCATGGGCACAGATATCAATCAGATGCTGAAGGCAGACTTTAGCCTCCGCCAAAAGACCGACACCAGTGACAATCTCAGCGACACTAGGTTTGAAGGTGGCCTAACAGCTAGTCAAAGTATTCCCAATACAGTGCTAAGTGTTTATGGTCGTGCAGCCCTAGGTGAAAAATTCAAGACTGCAACAAACTATACCTACTACAGTGTTGAGCCAGGAGTCAAGTATACAGTGAGTCCTAGTCTATCATTGAAGGCAGGGTATCGTTATCGTGCGGCCACTGACACTGCTAATGCAGATACCACACGGTCATGGAGACTAGGTGCAGAATTGGCCTTGACCAAGAATTATTTTGTTACGGTGGGTTATGACCGCGTTCGCGGTGACAGTAATTACAATGCTGTGAATGCTGGTGCAGGATTCAAATTCTAAGGTGCTACCAACATATCAGAGCCTCCTGGGCTCTTCTATATAGACGTAATCTATTATGGCAATTAAAAAATATTTAGAAAAAAGCTATTGATCTAGCGTTTTTATAGGCTATATAATTGAACTTAGACACACATAAAGGAGAACCTATGTCTACAAAAGTAAAAGGTACACGTACCGAAGAAAATCTAAAAGCTGCCTTTGCAGGCGAATCACAGGCCAATCGCAGATATCTATATTTTGCAAACATGGCAGATGTGGCAGGCGACAATGACATTGCCGCACTGTTTCGTAGCACAGCAGAAGGTGAAACTGGACACGCACACGGTCATATGGAATATTTGATCGAAGGTGGAGCAGGTGATCCTGCCACGGGCATGAGCGCCAAGTCAACCACAGAAGCATTGGAAAGTGCGATCCATGGTGAAACACATGAATACACCGACATGTACCCTGGCATGGCCAAAACAGCTCGCGATGAAGGCTTTGACGAAATCGCAGATTGGTTTGAAACATTAGCCAAAGCAGAACGCAGTCACGCCAATCGCTTTACCAAGGCGTTGACAGCACACAAAGAAAGTCAGTGAAATAGCTAGGCTATTTTAATGATATTCTGTATGTGTTTAATAGGTATTTTGTCATATAATAATGATACATACTGATACCAGCAGTATGGTAAATTTTACTATTAAAGGAAACTACTATGAAATGGACTACACCAGCAGCAAGTGACATGCGTTTCGGATTCGAAATCACAATGTACATTGCAAATCGTTAATCAAGCAGTACCAAAAGCTCACTTCGGTGGGCTTTTCCTTGGCCTAAGAAACTGCCAAATCTAAATAATATTCACGGACACAACTATATGCTAGAATGTTTAATTGTAGGTGACAGCATTGCCGTAGGAGTAAGTCAGGTGAGAACAGAGTGCAAGGCTATAGTAAAAAGCGGCATTAACTCTAGAGATTGGACGGCAAAGCATTTGTCAAAATTACAACCAACTCGAACACTAATTATCTCTCTTGGTGCAAATGATCTAGGTATCAATACTGAGGGTCATATAAGATCACTACGTGTGAATGCACAAGCAGCTAGAGTATTTTGGCTTTTGCCCAGTCAAAAATTGAAACCGCAGCAGGTGCTAGCAGTTCGCCAAGTAGCATTAGAATTTGGTGATACTGTTGTTCCACGCCCAGAAAACAATATCAGTGGCGACGGAGTTCACCCTACTTATAAAGGATACAAGGTCTTGGGAGATTTGACTAGATGAAATATTTTTTGTCTTTGTAACTGTACTGTAATCATAGTGTGTTTAAATATACACATGAGCGCGAAAACATATCGAAGTATTTTTATATCAGATGTGCATCTTGGAGCCAAAGACTGTAAAGCACAAATTTTAAATAATTTTTTAAAACATCATAGTTGTGAACAGCTTTATCTAGTCGGCGATATAATAGACGGTTGGAAAATTAAACAGAACAAATGGCGTTGGAAGCAAAGTCATACCAATGTCATACGTCGTATATTAGGCCACGCCAAACGAGATACCAAGATAATCTACGTGTTAGGTAATCACGACGAATTCATACGTCCATTTTTAAATTACAATATTAACTTTGCTATGATAACTGTATGTAACCAATTTGATCATATTGGTCAAGACGGTAAGCGTTATCTGGTTATTCACGGCGATTTATTTGATGGAATTACAAGACTAGCACCTTGGCTGTCATTTTTAGGAGATAAAGCATATGATATCATCTTATCAATTAATAATAGATTTAATTGGATCCTCCATCGAATGGGTATTGGCTATTTTAGTCTTAGTCGTTACCTTAAGCACAAGGTAAAAAAAGCAGTAGATTTTATTTTTGAATTTGAACGAACACTAGCAGGGTATTGTAAAAAACGTGGTTACGACGGAGTGATATGCGGCCACATACATCATGCTGAGATAAAATTAATCGATGATGTGATTTACATGAATGACGGTGATTGGGTAGAAAGTTGTACTGCTTTGATAGAACATCATGATGGTAGTTGGGAAATAATTACTTGGACCAAGGAGTCAGACAGTGTGGCTGATGATATTGATAGCGGTACATATCAACGATCCTAAAGATATTCCTGGACGTATAACATTACAGTTTGTATCACAGAAGCAATGCGAGCAATCGTTACAAAGTATGACTTATTGGTTAAAATTTGAATCATTCAGGGTAGAGGCTAAATGTCAAAAAATTTATTAAGTGAAAAACTAACCATAATAGTGCCTTGTAAAAATGAATCATTATACATAGGAAGATTATTAGATTCATTGAAGCAACAAAAAATAGGCAGCACCCGAATAATTATTGCCGATTGTTCTACAGATAACACTAGAGATATAATTGTAAATAATCGTTCACAGCTTAATGTAGAAATCATCGACGGTGGTCCTGTTTCCCAGGCAAGAAATCGTGCTGCTAAATTAGCTACCACTCCTTACCTACTTTTTATAGATGCCGATGTAATATTTTTTGACAGTTTTACAATTCGTGATGCGGTGTTTGAATTAGAATTAGACGATCTAGATCTTTTAGGAGCAAACATTAGATGTTATGACGATGACTGGCGAGCAGAATTAAGTTTTATAATCTTCAATAAATTAAATCATATATTAAAATATTTCTCACCTTTTGCGGTTGGGGCTTTTATGTTAACCAGAAAAGATAGATTTGATCAGTTGGGAGGATTTCCAGAACAGTTTGTTACATCTGAAGATTTTTTCTTATCATCTAAATATGCGGTTAAAAAATTCCGGATCATAAATCATTACTTTGGTCAAGACAGTCGTAGATTTAAAAAGATGGGATACTTTGGAATGGCCTGGTACATGATCAAAAATTTTGTAAATTTAAAAAATCCTAATTATTGGACTAAGGACAGTCATAATAAGTATTGGTCGTAATAATATTGGTGGAAAAATATTACATTTGTAACTGTACTGTAATCATAGTGTGTTTAAATAGAATTGTAGACACTGTCTACACTACATAGGAGACACACTATGCGAACTTTAATCGCAACCGTTATATTAGCAGTATCCTCATTAGCCTCTGCAGCAGATCTAACAGGAGCAGGTGCTACATTTCCATATCCCATTTACAGTAAGTGGGCCGAAGCATATAAAACCGCTACCGGTATTGGTTTAAATTATCAATCAATTGGTAGTGGCGGAGGTATTCGCCAAATCAAAGCTAAGATAGTAGACTTTGGTGCCAGTGACATGCCTCTTAAACAAGATGAACTAGACAAAGAAGGATTAATGCAATTTCCTGCCATTATTGGCGGAGTTGTGCCAGTCGTAAACATTGATGGTGTTAGTGCAGGACAACTAAAACTTACATCAGACGTCATTGCGGATATTTATATGGGCAAGATTGTCAAGTGGGATCACCCTAATATCGCAGCAATTAATGCAGGACTCAAACTACCTAACGCCAATATCTCTGTGGTTCACCGCAGTGATGGTTCAGGTACAACTTTCATATGGACCAACTGGTTAACAAAAACCAATGCCGAGTGGGCAGACAAAGTTAAAGATGGTACAGCAGTGAAATGGCCTGTGGGCGTAGGCGGTAAAGGCAATGAAGGCGTCAGTGCTGTAGTTCAACAGTTAAAAAACAGTATTGGCTATGTAGAATATGCCTACGCTAAACGTAACAAAATTCCACACGCACAGGTCAAAAACCGCGACGGTAATTTTGTACAACCAAGCGATGAAACATTCAAAGCTGCTGCTGCAAATGCAGACTGGAACAATGCTCCTGGAATGTATTTGTTGCTAACAGATCAGAAAGGTAAGGATGCTTGGCCAATCACAGGAGCCAGTTTTATTTTGATGCACAAGCAACAAACAGACACATTAACAGGTCGTGCTGTGCTTAAATTCTTTGATTGGAGTTACAAGAACGGTGCCAAGATGAGTGAAGACTTAGAATACGTTCACTTGCCGCAGTCAGTGATCAAATTGGTGCAAGATAACTGGAAAAAGGATCTAAAAGGTCCAGACAATAATCAAATCTGGAAATAAGGAATAGACATGAAAAAAATTACTCTCATAGCAGCTATGGCGTTGTGTTTTACGATGCCGGCCATGGCTGATGAATATAAAGACACACTTGATCTTCTTTTACAAAAAGGTATTATAACTCAACAAGAGTACAATACAAAAATTGAATTGCATAATGGGCGTTTAGAAAATAAACAATTCAATGCTGCTCGTATTGATAAGGATCTTCGTGAAAACAATAATTCAAGATTTGCCAAACTCAACGACGGATCAGTCACAGAAAATGGAATCGGACTTAAAAGCAAAGATGGAAACAATACCATCCAACTTACAGGTCGATTACATATGGACTATAGACAATACTCACCGGATTACAGTGCAGGTCAAACCACGGATTCGTATCAGAATCTAGCAGAAGTTCGTCGTAGTCGTTTTGGTGTTCGCGGACAGTTTGCCAAAGATTTTAAATATCAATTATTAGCAAACTTTGGCAATGACGCTGGTTCAAGTTCTACCACAACAACAGCAGATGAAATGTGGGTAAACTATGCAGCCAATCCAGAAATGCAATTTCAGTTCGGTTTGTTTAAAATGCCTTTCAGTCTTGAGCAGTTGACTAGTAGCAACAACATCGACTTTATGGAACGCAGTCTGATTGGTAACACCGATGGTGAGTTTATTCCTGCCAAGGAAACCGGCTTTATGCTACACGGTATTCCTAAGCCTGGTTTAACTTACGCAGTGGCTCTAAGCCGTGGTCGTGCCAACAAAGACGCTGTTAGCGACGGATTTGATTACATTGGTCGCGTGACAACTAACTTTGCTGAATTGCAAGGTAGCAAAGCCTATATTGCACATTTGGGTGCAGCATACAGTACAGGCGAAATCAAGAGTGGAGTGATACCTGCCAGTGGTAGAACAGAAGCACGTAGCCAATCAGCTTGGTTTACAGGTTCTGCATTATCTGGTGTTACTACAAGAACACGTCAAGGTCTTGAAGCAGCATTTGCCTATAATGGTCTAAAGGTACAAGGCGAACAGTTCCAATTCAATTATGATCCTACTACAGGTAACGATCAGAAAATAAATGGATACTATGTTCAAGCTGTATACAACCTAACAGGTGAATCACACGCATACAAAGATGGTACATTTGGTTGGATCAAACCAAACAATCCTATTGACAAAGGAGGTCGCGGTGCTTGGCAAGTGGGTGTGCGTATGAGCGAGTTTGATGCTAGCGATATCACGGTGGCTACTGGTAAATCAAATCGTGCTACAGCAATGACCTATGGCATTACCTGGTTCTGTACTGACAATCTACGTTTTATGTTAAATTATGTCGACACAAAGTTTGATAGTCTTGTAGGAAGCTCTGGGAGTCGGGTCAACGGCGATCGCACAGTTATGCTAAGAAGTCAAGTTAGTTTTTGATCAATTACGCAGATGAAACCCGCTTTGGCGGGTTTTCTCTTGACAGCCTCTTGTATCGATGTTAAAGTAGTGTATTAACTAACGTATTGGAGGCTTATTTTGAGTATGCATCTGCATCATCCTAGTCTAAGTCTTAATGGCAAGAAAAAAGGTAAACAAAAGTTTAGGAATGCTGAAGAAGCGAGAAAGGCTAGAGAATTGGACGAATCTTGGAAAGATCTGCTTAGGCGCCAAGGCATAGAGCAGGCAGAAGGTAAACGTAAAAAAGCCATGAACAGTGAAGTATGGCGACCCTCACCGATGATCCATCGAGGATCTGATCAGCCAAAAATTCCCAGCCTGCCTTTCACTGGTGGTGCCTGTGCAATGCCTGCGCCAAAAGTATACACTGGCACTAAAGTCAAAGGCATTGCCACCATGCACAAAAGCAATGCGGTACCAGTGTTTTCCGATGAAGAAGCTGTAGATATCAGCAAAATGCGTCGATAATCATCGGTTTCTGTGCTGTAAGAGAGATTTTATGCTATATACAACTACGTTTCGCAAAGAAACTGAGATAGTAGATCCAAAGTATGTCAAAAGCTGAAAAGGATCCGCGGGTCTTGGCCAATGAGAAACCCGTATTTTCGGGATGCCAAGGGTCGCCAAAGGCACACAAGTT
>SXGQ01390907.1_pt1 | contig 48107 bp, 74 predicted proteins | sample 3178371 | NCBI WGS metagenome assembly SXGQ01 (sample SAMN11356859, study PRJNA531348) | freshwater metagenome | isolation source: freshwater sample F1-20 | place: China: Fuxian Lake, Yuxi | collected 2017-12-25 | reverse complement strand
TTTGGTGAACATATCTGGTTTGAAGAGTGGCCAAGCAATTCCAACATTAAAATCAAGACTATGTCAGTTGACCCGTCCAAAGGTAAAGATGCACGGCATGGGGACTATACGGCAATTATCAAATTGGCCCGTGACAATAACGGGATCATTTATTGCGATGCCGAATTAAAGCGCATGGATGCAGAAATGATGGTAACCAAGGTGGTGGCAGAGGCTGAAGCATTTGAGCCGGATGGCCTTGGAATTGAAACAAACCAATTCCAGCATCTATTAGCTACGCAAATACTTGAAGAATCAAAAAGGCAAGGAAATGCTATTCCAATCATGCAAATCTATAATAATATAAACAAAGATGTGCGTATTAGGAGGCTGGGGCCATACCTTGCCAATAAACTAATTCGATTCAAGCGTAGTGAAGGCACTCGACTCCTTGTTGCACAGCTGCGTGAGTTCCCGCTTGGGAAACATGATGATGGCCCGGATGCCTTGGAAATGGCATTGCGGACTATGATTTCCATCTGGAATGGCAAGCGGGCTCCACTGGCAAGAAGGATAATCGCATGAATACTTGGCAGAAAATAATCAATTTCCTTCTTCCGCCAAAACCTACCGGAGAGCATGGAAAGCGTGTCAAGAGGAACTTGCGTGAAAATGTACTCACGAATGATTTTTGGCTTGGCAATTATGTCGATCTTCTCGACCGTTTCCGTGATGGAGGCGTGTTCGCTTATCCAATCTCGAATCCACAAGATCGGCGTTACGGATCGAATTTCCCATTCTGGTACTCAGAACAGCAGTTATCTATTATTCGGGCTCAAGCTCGGCTTGTTACCACTACGAATCCAAATGCAATTGGACTCCTTAACGGACTATGCAGTTATGTCATTGGCAGTGGATTCAATTACCGTGTTGCCCCAAAGGGAACAATAGAAATCGACGAATCCACAGTGCGACGATGCCAAGATGTACTCGACAGATTCCTGAATGAGAACGAATGGGATCTCATGGAAGATGAGATATTCAAGCGTTCCCGTACTGATGGCGAATGCTTCCTTCGTCTGTTCCCTCAACCTTCTGGACGGTTATTGATTCGCACAATTGAGCCGGAACAAGTTTATCAACCAACCGGTGAAGACTTCGCCCATTGGTCATATGGAATTGAAACTGATCCAGACGATGTATTCAACATAATTAACTATTACATCGACTATAACGCTCCAAAGGGAGAAGAAGAGCGGGATGCTACTGCTGGAAATGTGAATGGTGAAACAGTCCCAGCCGATAGAATTATCCACATCAAGTGCAATGTTCCAAAGGCAATCAAGAGGGGATTGTCCGACTTCAGTTACGATACGCTAGATACATTTTCCACTTCGGCCAAGCTACGCAAGAATTTGGGAGAAGGCGCATCAGTTCAATCAGCAATTGCTGCTGTACGCCAGCATGATGCAGCGTCTGCTTCACAAGTTGAGGCATTTGTCGATGACATGATCGACTATTCAGTGGCCAATGCGCCAAGTGGCAGGCAGACAGATTATCAACGCATTGAGCCGGGTACATTCTTAGACATTCCAAAGGGAATGAACTATGTAAAACCACCCGGAGCAGATAGCGCAAAAGATCATCTAGAGATCTTCCAATCGCTACTTCGCTCAGCTGGAAATCGGCATAATGCGCCAGAGTGGTTGTCTTCTGCCAATGTTGCTGGAGCAAACTATGCTTCCAGTTTAACGGCTGAATCTCCATTCCTTCGCAACTGCGTTAGGATGCAGACATTCTACCGACGATACTTTTTGCGTATTGCCCGTGAAGCAATTCGTACTGCTGCCGAGATGGGAACACTGCCAATCAACATCTTGGATGTTATTGATGTTATGGTCACTCCTCCAGCAGTAGAGGCCCGTGACAAGATTGCTGATTCTCAAGCTAACCAGACATACATGACGATGGGCATTAAATCTGCCCAGACTATTACTCAAGAGCTTGGTCTTAATTTTGACGCAGAGCAACGAAACATTGAGCAGCAAGCTGAGAAGATGGCATCTGAGATTGCACCCGGACAAGAGGATTCTTCTCAAGTGTCTGATTCTGCTCTAAACGGTCTACAGATTGAGAATCTGGTAGGAATCGTCATGAGGGTAGCAACTGGACAGATTCCAGTTGAAGTTGGCAGATCAATTGCTTCTGCTGCATTCCCTCTAATGCCTCAAGATCAGATCAATGCCATTTTCCCTGAATCACTGCACGGGACGCAAGAGTTACCTCCTCACTCCGCTGGACGGTCAGATCCAACGGGGCAAGATCCAATGGCTGAACAGCCTGAAGATCCATTGAAGGTGGCTCCAGTACAGGAATCAAGTGGCGATGGGAAATATGGTCACATAACTTTTACGCCTCCTGATTCAGTGCGTAAAGCTGCCAAGCGAGGATTAGAACTAAGGAAGAAGTATGGGCGAGGCGGAACTGCAATTGGAGTGGCCCGTGCCCGTGATCTAATGAATGGTGCAGAATTATCTCCATCAACCATCAATCGCATGGTTAGTTACTTTGCCCGTCACGAAGTGGACAAGAAGGGCGAAGGATGGGGCAAGGATTCAGCTGGGTACATTGCATGGCTATTGTGGGGTGGAGACTCAGGAAAGTCTTGGGCAAGCAAAGTTTCCAAGCAGATGGATTCTGCTGACGGAAAGAAAAAAGATGTTTCCGAAGTTCAATATGGCAAGCCGGAAAAAGACGATCCTAGAAAAACTCCGGCAAAACCACATGAGCGAAAAAAGGGGAGCAAAGAGAACCCTAAAGGATCTGCATCAAAAGCAAATGCCGACCTAGACTTTTCCAAGGCAACAGATGGTCAAATCAAGGAATTGATGAAGAAACACAATGAGAAAAACCCGGAATTTAAAGCATCAATGGCGACATTAAAATCCGTGTTTCGCCGTGGTGCTGGAGCGTTTTCAACATCCCATGCTCCGGGCATGAGCAGAAGCAGATGGGGATTGAAGCGAGTTGAAGCATTCTTATATCTACTCAGAAATGGTAGACCATCTAATCCGAATTATAAACAAGATAATGACTTGTTACCTAAAGAGCATTCACGAAAATCTCAGGACGATAACTGATGATCCAAGTCAATGCCGAGCATGATCCGCTTGATCTGTGCAACCTGACTGTAGCTTTTATGCTACAGTTGGGTACAGTGAACGAAATTGTCAAGCATCAACCGGATAATGCACAAGCTATTGAGAAGAAACAGTATTTAGAGAGTGGATTAAAAACCCACATAGCTGAATGCGATAGATGCCGGAATTCCCTAAAGGATGCGTGATATGGATTTCAAAGATAGGATCAAAGAGTTTAGGCGCATAAAGGCCAGTGATCTTTTAGCTAATCCGCTAAACCATAGAGTTCATCCAGAAAAGCAACGCAAAGCATTACGCAAGACTCTGAAAGAGATTGGCTTTGCTGGAGCGTTATTGTGCCGTGAACATGATGGAAAATTAATTTTGCTTGATGGTCATATGCGGGCAGCTGAATGTGGTGATGCCGAAATTCCAGTCTTAATACTTGATGTGAATGAGGCTGAAGGAAACAAGATACTTGCCTCGTATGATGCCATAGGATCAATGGCGAAAATTGATGAGAAGATTTTAAATGATCTGATGGATTCATTCACTAGCGATATTGGTAATGTATTCGGTGAAGTAAGTTCATCAGGAAATATTTTTGAGGAAGACGAAGAGAAACAAAGGAAAAAAGAGGAGGAGGAAAAAGAATTAAGGGAAAAGGAGCAAAAGGAAGATAAGGCAAGACGAGAGCGGATAAAAAGTGGCGAAGAATTATTAGGAGTTAAGCCGGGAGAACTGTGGAAAATTAGGGACGGTTCTTATATCTACTGCGGTAGTTATAAGGACAAAATTTTCACAGATATGTTTATTGAAATGGCGAATTTTGGTGCAAAGTCACGAACATACTACAAAGTGCTATTAAACGCTCCAAGAGCGACAACTGAGGAATATAGCGCATTTGATTTTCTATCCAATCTAATTGAATTAGACGAAGGTTGGACTTTTACAAATAACGATCCAGCCCTTCTCGCCTCCCTGCTGGACAGTAACAGTGTGCAGGGCCTATATACATTTTCCAATGGTGATTTCTCCCAAATAACGACATTCCACAGCAAGAATAAATCTGAACCTATCTCTCATATGAAGAATCATTTTAATGAGGAAACCGACAGGGATAGGGGGAGGCAACTAACAGCAAATGTTGAATCGTTTCCTCCTCCAGTCAATGGCGCAAGAGTCCATAGATTTGCAATAGAAAAAATTATTGCCAAAACTAAGAGACACGCATCAGCACAAGAAAAAACTATTCCATTTCTAATTATCCCATGTTCAAACACTGGACTAATTACACGAATTGCTTTATCTGGCCTTCATTGCAAAATATTGGCAGCTGAGCCAGACCCAAATTTGGTAGAGTACACTCTTCAAAACTTTTTCGCTTTTCCGGCAAGACATCATCAAAACCGGGAAACTATGCCTCCACCAAAGAGGATGATTCGATGGAAGCAGCAACTAGGCGATTTAACGAACTCTTAGCTGCAAAGGTTGGGATTGAGCAGATAGAGGCACTGCATGATGCAGATATTGTTTCAAGGAAATTGCTTGGGCTAATATCTCAACGGCAAAAATTGGCAACAAATGCCAAGGATCTCAACGATTACACTTCAATTCATTTCAATTTGGAATGTATTTATTTGGAAATAAACAGTCTGGTAAACAGATTGTGCCCAAAAATACTTGAGGATCATTCAAGACGGCTCAATTTAATTATGGCAGATCTACTTATAGGAAACGATTTACAGGAGTCAAAGCGCACAATTGCCCGTGATATTTTTCCCGGCATCCCAAAGAATTTAATCCTTGAAATAATTCGCAACAGAAATATTCCTCAGCGAATTATGCAAAAAATGTCTCGTACCAGAATGAATCCAACTGCCGTAGCACAGCTAATTGCAATCCAAAAAGACCCGCTAATCCGTTCTGCAATGGTCACCCAGTATTTCCAAACTATGCGGAATAATGCCTATATGATTGCCAGAACGGCAATTAGTTCAATGATGGGCCAAGTTGCCAGAAATACATATTCAGCACTGCCCAAGGAATTGGTGGGATTCCAGATCCATGCCATTCTAGACAGTAGAACAAGACCAGCACACCGTGAACGGGATAAGACGGTTTATTACAAGAATCCTCGCTATGACAACCTTGGATTTGACCAGATGCCGAATCCGCCACTAGAGGCAGATGGATCGACTGCATTCAATTGCAGGTGCTGGCTAACCCCAATTCTGAATACTGAGCCAACTAAATTTTATGATTTCAAGGGCAGGATCATTCCAGATGCCAAGACTTTTAGCCAATGGTTTGGATCAAGTACGAAAGATAAGCAAGTTTTAGCGATTGGGGTTAAACGGCACCAGATGGCTTCAAAGCGTTTAAAGAAGGGTGAAACACTCCAGTGGTGGCATCTGCTAGACCCAGATTCTGGAATGTTGCTTGATTTAGATGAAATAAAATCAGAATCTCCCCAAAAAAGGGCAGGAAGAATTAGAAAAGCAAAAAATATTATATTCAAGGCTTGACATAATTTTATATTGCTATCAATATATTTAATATGCCAACTAATCTTTCGCTCCTAGAAGACCTCAACTCTATTATTCCACTTAGCCAATGGTCGAGTGGTAAAGAGGCTTTGACGGTTGATCGTGAAGCCGGGATCATTAAGGGCATCAAGATTCTTGGGTTCACATCCCAGAATGGCAGGCGGTATACGCCTGAAGCCTGTAAAGCTGCAATTTCCCTGTATGAAGGGAAAAAGGTCAATATTGACCATCCAGAAAAAGGCCCAACTCAACAGCGTTCAACCTATGATCGCTTTGGAAAGTTCATCAATGTCCGTTTCGTTGAAGGCGATGGACTTTTTGGTGATCTCCTCTACCTCAAGAGCCATGAAATGGCTGAGAGTGTATGCGAAGCAGCTGAGCGAAAAGAACTAAATGATGTATTTGGAATGAGCCATAATGCTCAGGGTGAAGGATCTATAGATAAACAGGGTATATTCGTTGTCTCACGGATAACGGAAGTGCGCCATGTCGATCTCGTCGCAGACCCGGCAACGACACAATCGCTTACGGAATCAACGACAACAAAGCAGAAAACAGAAGAAGCAGCGTACTCTGGAGTTTATCGAACGAGTAAAAAACGCTCTCCTAAAGCGAGGAGGGGATTCGTGAAATCCAAAAGTAAAAGCGCAAACAAACCTACTGGAACTATTAAAGAGAGTGAAGATGATACTACTCCAGTAGTGAACGAAAAAGAAGCAGACAGAAAAGACTTGCACCATCGGGTTATGCAGATCATTACCCGTGATGATATGGCTGATGATCGTAAAGCCGATGCTGTTCTTGATTTCATTATGGACGAACTTGGAGATGTAGAAATGGATGCAACTGAGGCGATGGATCGTATTGATGATTCAAATAAGGATCAGAAAAGCGATATGCCAACTGATTCTGGATCGGATGATACCGAAGAGGCGAAGGGCACTAAGAAGTGCGCTAAGTGCGGTTGCGATTGCCAAGGAAGCGAGATGGATGCTGAAGAGGCAAAATGCAACGAAGAGGAAGGATCTTGTGGCGATGGGAAGGAGCGGATGAAACCTGTAAAAGAATCCAAAGATCCTAAAGAAGAGCTTGAATACTTGCGGGCCAAGGACAACATTCGCAACTTGTGTGAGCAATCTGGAATCAAGTTTGAGGATTCCCTTGTAGAAGACCTTTCTAGCCTTTCAGCTTCTTCTTTGGAGCGTCAGATCAAGCGTATTGCTGCTTCTGAGAAAGCTGCAAAGCCAAAATGCCCACCAATCAATGCCCCGCTTCAAGAAAGTAAGGGTAGTGGTATTCCTGAAGGTGATTCTTTGTTCCGTTGGTTGCAAAACTAAAAAGGGGGTACGACGATGAGTACGACTTTTGGTGGTGGTAGACTCTATAAGCCAGCTAGCGATACGGTTATGAATCTGCCTAGTGCAGCTTCGACTGCTATCACTCCCGGTGATCTGTTGTATTGGGATACTTCAGCAAAGGTTCTTAAACCTTTCGATGTTTATCCAGCAACTGGAACGGTTAATACCGACCAAGCTGCAATTCGTGCAGTTTTCGCTGGTGTTGCCCTCCAAGGTAAATTGGCAGCTGATGCCAGCACTGGCTATCCAGCTTTCAACGGTGAAGTAATCACTTTCACCCCTGATGCTCTTTACGAAGCAACCTGTGCAGCTGCAACTTTTGAACCGGGCGATCTGGTTGCAGCTTCGGTAGTTGCTGCTTCTGGTGCTGGTAATGTCGCAGCACAGACCCTTGTAAAGACCACCGATGCGAGCGAGGCATTGGGCTATGTTGTTGAGCGTTACGCATCGAATACCACATCGGTGCGAGTGCGGTTGATTGGGCGTTGGTCGCCTTACAACTTCGCTGATTACAACAACTTGGCTTCGGTCTAATCACTAACACAATAAAGGGGTACTGATCCATGAACACGATGAAATTGCGGAATCTTTACGAGTCTCGAACCAAAGAAACCAATGGTCGCTGGCGTTTCCTGACCGAGATGCGCCAAGGCCTTGGTCTTTGCGACAAAGACGGCAACGACAACAAGGACTTTGCTGGCAACCGCATCTTGAGGGACAGGAATGTCCGTCCAGAGCAGTTCAGCCTTCAAGAGCTTGCTGAATCCATTGTTGGGCCTAGCTGGAGGCAGATCTTCAATCCTGAATCCGGCACAATGAGTCAGTATACCGTAGCTCGTTCTTTGGTGGAGAGTGGTTTCCCCAATGAGCAACGGGCACTGGTTGAGGCCACTGGTTTTGGCCTTGATCCTTCTGCCTTCCTGAACATCAACACTTTCACCTCCATTGTAGGTGGACTGGTTGAAGTAAAGATTCTGGAAGCATTCCAGAACCCTGCTCTGATTGCTGATCGTCTGATGCCTGTTGAGTCCACAAAGCTCAATGGTCAGAAGATTATCGGTCTTCAGAACATTGGTGATCGTGGGCGTAGGCGGGGTCCCGGTGAAACTCATCCCCGTGCCCAATTCGGGGAGCGTTGGATCGAGACTCCAGAAACTCGTGAAAACGCCTTGGCACTCGATGTTCTCAAGGAAACGGTTTTCTTTGATCTGACTGGTGCAATTCTCCAGCAGGCATCTAGCATTGGTACTGAGTTGGCATACCGCAAGGAACTTGAAGTGATTGATACCTTCCTTGGTATCAACAACTCGTTCAAGTACAACGGTACTGGCTACAATACCTATCAGACCAGCCGGACTCTTGGCTATCTGAACTCTCATACGAATCAGCTAGTGGATTGGACTTCGCTCCAATCTGCTTACCTGCTGTTCACTCGCCAAGAAGATCCTCATACGGCAAAGCGTTTGCTCATCACGCCGGATACCATTTTGGTAAATCCAGCAAAGATGGCAACCGTCAACTTGATTATTGGAGCATCCTCCACTGATCGCCGTACCACTCCGGGTTCTACTCAGGCTACTGCTGCTGAATTGAACATTAGCAGTACTCCGGGTAACCCATATAGTGGCCAGTTCAATGTTGTGACCAGCCCGCTTGTTGAGCAACGATGCTTGGCAGCTGATGGTCTAAACTTGAATCAGGCCAACACTGACGGCTTGTGGTTCATGATGCAAGCTGGCAAGCCGTTCCGCTATATGCAGAACTATCCTCTGACTGTTACCCAAGCAAGCCCCAGCCAGTACGAAATGCTGGATCGAGGCATCGTAGCATCCTACTTCGCTGAAGAGCGAGGTATCCCAAGCGTCTGGAGTCCTTGGCACATTGCCAAGAATAACAACGCTTAATAATTGAGGCATACAGATGAAACCCACCACATCTGATAAGCCTGTTGTTGCTGCGCCAATGATGAAGGCATGGGAAGTTGCTTATGGCGATTTACCCCGTGCCTTCATCAAGGCTTATGGCAGAGAACAGGCCAAAAACGAATATCGAATTCGTTATCAGCTACATGAGAGCAGGCAGCCAATCGCATCGGAGATAAAAGATGTCAGCGGAAACTGATCTAGATCAGGCAATCGCAAACATCTCTTCAGCGATCAAAGAAATCACTGCTAGTCCCAAACCCAATTATACGGTCGATGGTCAGACCGTAGCTTGGGGGGACTACCTCGATACATTGACAACCAAGCTGGCATCATTAGTAAAGACAAAACAGCTGATTGGTGGCCCATACCAGCGCATGACAAGGATGAAATCCCGATGAAATACGCACTTATTAATACCAGTACAATTGGCGACAATATTGTTGTTCCAGCAGTGGCCAATAAAAGAATTAAAGTTATTCAGTACACTGTTGGTTGCGATCAGAATATTGACATCTATTGGAAATCAGGAACAACACGCATTACAGGCCCAATTTTCCTTGCTGCAAGCAGTTCTCTTTCAGCTACGGTTGGAGTTGCAACTGCTGCTGGTGTCGCTGGACTGTTCGAAACTGATTTAGGAGAAGCATTGGTATTGAATCTTAGTGGCGCAAAGACAGTTGGATGCCATATTACTTATCTTGTAACGGACTAATAAAATGGCATTTTCCCCTGTATTATCAATACGATACAAGGAATTGCCTACGCAGCAGGTTATTTCTACACGATTAAAAACAAAGCAAAAGCGAACTGCAATAACCGATTTGGCCAGAACAATAGTCTGGTCAACGGTTAAATTTTTTAATTCAGTAGTGAACTTTCTTAGTGGAAGACCGTATGACCCAGAAGAATTGCCTTACGACTATTCCTACAATTCTGAAGAAGAAACAGTTGTTGAAGATGTTCCAATTGATAAGAAATTGGCTCGATTTGAACTAAAAGAAACAGCAAAATATATTGTTGAAAAACATAGAGAATTGCTGACCAATAGGACTTTCCCACCAGCATCAAAGCGTGGACAATATCCAAGTACCCGGACTGGATTCCTTGCAAAAAGCATTGGATTCAAGCCAAGATCTGGAGAATTGGCTTATGACATTGGTTACAAATCAATGAGCGGCCCAACTGGTGATCCAGCTGAATATTCACAAATCCTTGTTGACAGGGCAAGAAAAAGTATTCCAGATACAACAAGATTGTTGTCTCCAATCTACTCCAAGAATAATTACTTAATTGAAGTAAGGTATGATGGGAGCAGTTTCTAATGCTAGACATATCATCAGACTATGAAGTATTTGACAACAAAGAGAATATTTCATTTCAAAATATTGGCGAAAACTCCATAGTAATTTCAAATGTAATTCGCCGTCCAGCAACTCTCGCATTTGAAAGTGCTGCTGGAACAATTATGTACGCTGTAGCCGTTGAATTTATTATTTGGAAAATGGAAGCACCTGTAACATTTATCCCAAAATTAAATTCAAAAATTACAGACAACTTAGGAAAAATATATAATGTAGACAGTATTGAAGATGGAGTGTTACGATCTAGATGGAGTATAAAAGCTACTGCTCAAGCATCACTTGGGGTTGATTAATGGCTAGCTCAGTATTTTGGGAAGCACTGGTTTACACCAAGCAGCGTCTTGAGGCGATTCCAGCAATTCCAACAGTGAAAATTCGCAAGAAACCTGTACTGCTCCAAGAAGACACAATCCCAATTATCCTTGTCACTCCGGGCAAGGAGAAGGTTGGGATGGAAGCATTTGATCGGGTAGTCGAATATATCTACGAAATCCAAATAACCATGATTCGGCCCGGTAATCGTATATACGAAGCAGATGTTGAATCGTTCTTAAAATTACGCCAATCTATTAGAAATACTCTTTATCAGCCAATTCTTCCCGGTGCAAACACAGTAATTGATGCAATTATTGAAACAACTGCACCTTTTGATGTTGTATCTGGTGATGCTGGCAATTATGATATATCTGGTTTAATTATTAGATATAAAAGTATTGAGGAGCGAGTTAGCTAATGGCACTAAACTCAGCTTCGACATCATTGAGCTTATCGTGGGATCAGCAAAAAATACTTACTGGATTTGATTCAGTAAGTCAGGGGCCAGATGCCCTATCGCTATCAGTATCTCCAAACTTAACTGGAACTAATCCAGCAAATATTGTATTCGCAGAGCAGCGAACCTTGGCAGCTGCCGGATCATACACATATGACATGACTACCGGGCTAACTGATTTCCTTGGCAATTCAATCGCATTGTCTCGAATCTTCGCTATTGCCGTCTCCTCATCCTCTGGAACAGTTGTATATGCTCCCGGCGCAACAAACGGTCTAGAGTGGTTCCTTGGCGGAACAAGCCCGACTATTAGCATTCCAGCTGGGGCAGGTTTTATATTTACGACCCCCACTTTTCAAGCAATTAGTGGAACTGACAAAACATTAACTCTTTCTAGTTCCGCTGGTGCTACCTACAAAATCGCATTCTTGGGAGGTCAGTAATCATGGCTTATTACGCTGGCAAAACCGGATTCCTCTCTATTACTCCTGTTGGCGGGATAGCTACCCGTCTCCCTTTGGAGGAGTGGAGTTTGGAGCTTGAGACTGAAGAAGTAGAATTCACTAATTTTGAATCAAATGGAATGAAGTCATTGCTCGGTGGTATTCGTGGTGGAACCGTTTCTGGTTCAGGCCAATTCGAGAGTGTGGCTGTTGGAGCTATCCTAACCGATTTCCAAACCAACAGTGGTAAAGTTGTTGATGTTGAGCTTGGACTGCTCCAGACAGGAACTCTCGGATTTACGGTTAAAGCTGTCCTTACCGGAATGACAATCGGCCACAATGTCAAAGAAAAGGCCACATTTGAATTTAGTGGCACATTGACCAACATGGACAACACTGGGGCGATTGTTGCTCTTCAGAATCAGTCTATTGCTGCTTCCTAATGAGGTGATGCCATGCCCTTCTATTTTGGCAAGGGTTCTGGTATTGTCTTCACTTCTGAGACTCGACCGGGAACCGTCCTTAAACTCTTTGCCGATGAATGGGGCATTGAGATTAAGGACGAGTCCATTAATATTACAAGCATAAAACCACTTCGTGATAATAATGTCATAGATGATCTTGCAGCTGTTCCAGACTGGAAGAACTATGGCATTCCAATGCAAATGCTTAATGGCGGACTTCGTGAAACTGTAATTACTGTTCACGGATTTTTATTTTATGACAACAGCGTAAGCGTTAATGATGGTGCAAGAATCCCAATCATAAACGAGCGTGGAAAACTTGAAATACAATATTCCAATGCAGCAGGGTTGAAAAAAAAGCTGTTCAAGGCTGATAGCGTTGTTGTAATTAGTTCAAAATTTGATATGTCAGTTACTGGTGCTTTGGAATATGATATAGAGTTCAATGCTCTAACTACTGGCATTGATTATGTACCCCACCCAGCAAAGGTTTAATCATGGGAATCAATACGCTTTCTGATTCACTTGGGCAGTCTGGCGGTTCAATTGAATGGACTTGCTCCAAGGGAAACAAATACAAGATCTCGCTAATGACGCTTGAAAAGCAATCAGAATTTGAGCGAGCATTAGAGAAGCGGGCAATTGAGAAAGTGAAAACGCTGAAAGATGTTCTTGACAAGGATGAATACTCGGCAGAAATATCCAAGACAATCGAATCAATTAAAGATGGTCATTACATTTTTGGTGGCCCAGCTGCATCTGACGCATTGAAGACGCTTTGGGGCATTTCCAATTTGATGGCAATTCTAATCGGAGTGTCTCCAAATGATGCCAGCATTATTATTGCTGAGAACAATGATATTGGCGAAATCATGGAAATGGTAATTGAAAGGTCTTTCCCGGTGGCATCGGGAAAGGGGAAGAAGGGGGAGGGCCAGTAAGGCCAAATTGGCCACAGCTTGTCGCTGGATTAGTGGATGAGCCATATTGCCTGACAATGGATCAGGTGGCAAAACTAACTATGAGACAAGTATCGCTAATTTACTACCGGGAGCGAGACAGAAAGACTGGGGTTCCAAAGAAGATAAATCCAAGCTGGGATAATAGTGTAGACGCTGTTTACCAGCAGTTTATTTCGATTGGCCTCTTCTTTGGAAAGTCCATAGAAGAGCTACAGATGGAGTGGGAAAAAGCAAATGAAAACTCCAGCTGACAATTTAGAATTGATGGCAGGACTTTTAGAAAAAATTTCCACAATTGCTTCAAGTATTGAATTAAAGTTTTCAGCGTTAATAACAGCAATTAAAAACATTAAAGTTGTTAGTCCGGCAGCTGCTGCTGGAGGCGCAACTTCTGCCAGTGGTGGAGGTAAAAAGAATAAAAAACAAGATGATGCTGCAAGCAATTTTGAACAATCTTCAAGCTCAGCATCAGATGCTTTCTCGAAAATTGAAACATCAATTGTAGCAGTCTCCGCAAAAATTGAGTCTATGGGAACAAGCATAGAAATAGTAAGCAATAGTATAATTGAATTTGGCAGTCTTTTTTCTCAATGGGAGGATGGTTTAAACTCATTTTCTGAAGAAGCATCTAGGGGTGTTCCCCAGATTGAGGGATTTGGAAACGAACTTGCAAAGTATGGGAAAATAGTCAATTCAACTGGAAATGGAATAATTGAATATGGCAGTCTTAATTCTCAATGGGAAGATGCCAGTAGAGACATAACTGAGTTTGTTCAGGTGGTACAGGGTTCTTTTACAGAAGCAACAACAGCACTTGTTTCTGCCACCAAGGGCACTGGTGGAGGAGGAGGAGGAGGAGGAGATAGGGAGGGGCAAGCGGACGATTCGATATTTGAATCATTAGTTATGATTGCTATTCCAGCATTAAAATCTGCGTTAGGAGGACTGGTTGGATTAGTTGGCGAGGTGGGTTCTGGATTATATGGCCTTGCAAATACCTTGATTTCATTGCCCGGAATGTTCATGCGCTTAATAAAATCAGTGTCTCCGTTTGTTAGGGCACTTGATCCAGCATTGATGCAACAACTCGAATTGGCGTTTTCCAACTTGCAAGCTGTAATAGGAGTGGCATTAACCCCAATAATTTCAGCAGCAGTTACAATTTTTAGCATGATGGCAGATCAGCTAAAGCCAGTAATGGAATTTCTTATGCCATCTGTGGAAAAACTTGCTCTAGCGATAATAGATGAGGCTGTTCCATATGTCCAGATGATGGCCTATGCTCTAGCTGAAATGGGGCCAGTGATTGATAATTTGACTGCTGTAATGCAGCCACTTGCAGCAATGATAATGCCATTAGTAATCGCTGGTTTTAGAGGAATTGCAGCAATATTGAATATGCTGATTGGCGTTTTTAATTACGCTATTGCGGGAGTATACGGATTAGTTGGAGCATTCGACAAGGCAGCTGCATGGCTATCTAGCTGGTTTAGCAAAGATAGTTCAAAGGGATGGGAGAAGAAAGCAGAGGAGGCTTTTGCTAATGCAAAAAAATATAGCGATCAAGGAGCAAAATCGTTCTCAGATGCTTTCGGAGATATTAGCCAAAAAGTTGCTCCAGCTGTAAAAGGTGGTGGAGGCGGGATGGCGGCAAAGCAGGCGAGTTATGCAGGAATATCTGACCTTGGCAAGAGCATGATGCAAGCTGCATTTGGTTCAAGTAAAGAGGCTGTAGCCAACCAGCAACTTGAGCAGCAAAAGCGGGCAGCCGATGGAATTGATAAACTTATTGGACTTGGATTAAAACAAGATGTTGGCAATAGAAAGCAAGCAGGAGTTCGTGGATAATGGCAATTGCAGCATCCTCAAAAGAGTTATACGAACTCCTTGATAGGAACTCTCCATCAAAGGCCACATTCCAAACGGATGGTGGTTCTGCGACAATGGACTTCATAATCGAGCGTAAAAAAGCTGGTTATGTTATTGAGGATATTCTTGGAAGCGTGTTCAAAGCTGGCGATGGTACTGGAAGACTTATCCGCAAATTGCCAGCAGCGCACCCATATTACGATTGGCTTTTTGCTTCAAAAATAAATAACATTGAAGGCATTCGTCCAATTGGAAGAGAGCTTGGCGAAACCTATCAAAAAGATAAAAGCTTAAATTATATTTACGACTTTGTTACTTACGAACAGTACAAAGTATCCATTCAATTTGAACCTCGCCCTTATCTTATGATGAATGACACGGATTTGAAAGGTAAACAAGAACAGAAGAAATGGTATTACAATCTTGCCGAAGACTTTGTTAATTTTACTGATGTCAAAGAATACCTAAGATTCGTAGATATTGAATGCGAACCTGCTGCTGAATTCCTTTCAAGTCCACAAGGCCAATTCCGATTCAAAACATCTGACAATACTGCACCCGGTGGGCCTCCTCCTAATGGTGGTAGTTCCGTTACGAACCAAAATGGTGGTGGAATCAATCTGCTAGTGGTCAAACGAAAAATTAAATTCACTTGGTTCTTTGTTCCATACGAAGTCATATTTTCTGAAAATGTTATCTCAGGTTTTGGAAAAGTCAATCAATATGATTTCTATGGATTCCCAGCTGGTTCGCTTCTGCTGGAGGGTACAGAGGTGAAGCGTTATCCACCTCCTGAACAAATGATTAAACCTGACCCGGTAAATGCTGGCCCAGTAGCTCAGAAGTTGTGTGATGTTACATTTGTATTCAATTGTCTGATGCAACCACAAAAGGACTTGAGTACCAAGATTCCGGCAAGCACTGGGTTCAAGAAAACATATGGCCACAATCTGCTTCCCCGTGCAGGAGAATTGAAATATTACTATGTAGAAGGAGATTTTAATAGTAGACCAGTCTACGAGTCTTATCCGATGGAGAGGCTTTTTCAGGTGATATAATATGGCAATGCAAGAAGTAAGAAATATTGGCGGAAAGAATCAGGTAGTAACACCTGATTGGTTCGTCGCACGAATTACAGAGGTTGGTGCAAGCCAGATTGGAAGCGGAACCTGCATTGGCTATCCGCATGGATGGTTAGAACAGCGTGTTTGCAAAAATGCAATTGGATATGAAGACGCACCAGTTGAATCAGCAGATTCTGGGACATTGGCCGATAGCGACAATCTTGCCTACATGATTGGTGGAGGACAGGCAACAGTCGATGATCTTGTTCTAATGCGAATTAAATGCATTGATACTGATGGGAAGACTGTATACGAATTTCAGCCAAGAGGTGGTGGTGGTGGCGGCGGATCTGGCTTTGTGACATCAGTCCAGTGTACTGGTGGATATTTGATTGTGAGCTATTGATAATGGCAACTTTAGATTGTAAAACACTGGCTCCCGGCCTAACTTATAATCCAGCATATTTTCCATGCTGGGGACTAAGAGCATTACCTGCAACCATGTCATTTTCTGCTGGCCCATCAACGCCAATTCCGCCAAATACAAGCTGCAATACTGGCTGGCCAACTTCAGTAATTACTGGAACACTTACAAGGACTGGGCCTTGCGATTTCGCATGGGGATATTCAACTGGATCATTTGGAATTCTCTTCGCTTGGACTGGTGGCGGGGTTCCACTTAGTTGCACAATTGATCAAGCAGAATTATTCCCAAGCTGGTCATTGAACAATGTAACTGGAACTCCAACTGGCTCATGTTCACAAAATCCTACAACTGGAATTGTTACATTGACATTCAATGGAATTATTTCAGATGCTTTTTGTACTTGTCCAATAACAGTAACTTTTAGTGGGTGACGCATGGCCACTCACGGGCCTGTTTATCAGCTTTCTGGGAATTGCGTAGTAACTCCCAGTAGATTATGTATGCCATTCAAAGAGTTTTGCATCCATACGCTAATGCACTCTCCAGCTATTGGCCAACCTACTGATCCAGAGGCTGGGACATTTGGTTGCATGGCTAGTCCATATACAGCAAATCTTGGAACTCAATTCCTTCCTCAGCCAAAGATTCCAAGTAATATCAATCGTGCGCCAGTTTACGGAAGAACATCTGATAATCTAGCTCTCGATTTTTATTATCAAATAGCCGATCTTGCTCCTTGGAGATCAAGGAAAATACTTGGTATTTCTGATCCATACAACAAAAAGACTTCGGGGCCAGCTGTATACCAAGGGCATATGGTGACAGAGGTTAGAAGGAGGCTACGGGGAGCATCTCCAAATAACGCCAATTATGTTGGCCGATACTCGCATTATTTTACTGATTCAGATGCTCCAATAAATGGCGAAGCAGATTGGTTGCGATTCATGCACCCAGCTGGGTTGTTCTGGACAAATAAAGGACTTTCTGAGCCATTCAAGGCAACTGATTACTATGAAGACACTGACCAGTATCCAGTATTCACGGACAACTACAATCAATATTTTATTCCATTCTGTTCTCCCCTGAATGTCTATAACGAAATTGGCCAGCTTATTGGCCAGCACATTGGCTACACAATGATCTTTGAATTCGGATTCGCCTACAATCGAGTTCCAACCAAGATAAATTTGCCAGAAGATTATTACATTAACCCACAACCTATTCCGCCAATAAAGGTAACTCCTGAAAACCAATTCATGTCATTGGACTGTCATTTATTCATGGTTAGTGCGCCAATTGGTGGTGGTGGCGGGGCTACTGAAATAAGATCTCCACTCCTTAATTCAGTGCGATATTGGTTCTACAATAAGCCAACATCCACATACAATATTTGTTCTCCATACATATATTTAATATGTGGTCAGACAACATCGGAATGGAAATTTGATGTAACATTTAATCATTATGGAGGAGGAAGCGAAGTAATAAAATTTGGCTTATCAAACCTACAAATTTATGTGACTCCATAAAATGCCAATTATTGAAGTAAATCCAGCATCAGCAGCTGTTACAGCGACAACAAATGTCACTGTTGCCACCAATGTTTGCGGTGATCTTCCATCAACAATTCCAGTGAACATTGATTGTTCATTATGCAATCTTGGATTCCCACAATTTGGCGGACAAATTTCAATTAGTTTTTATGGCCCAATTTGCCCACCCGCTACAAATCCAAGCCCAAGTTTTTGGCTTGGATCAGCAGCAAAAGGAGCGCAATGGCAATGCCCAAATCCCGGCATGAATGCTGAGCCTAACCCTAATAAATGGGTAGCTACTGGATACTTTGGCGGAATTGCATCTGGATCGTGCGCCAACCAATACAAATTTGAAGCAGAATTAAATGCGATAAACTACACGCAAATTAGTGTATTGGTGAAGGTATACGCCTTAGTCCCAGCAACTGGTGGTGCTACTTGGGCATTGTATTCAACATTTAGCGAAACAATGACTGAAACGCCAAGTATGGATACGAGTCTTTATAGGAGCAGGGCATTTCAATCGCCAAATTATATGTCTTTGACAGTTAATCAAAATGGTGGAAAAGGCGATCCGGTTAGCTACTACAAGATGGTGGTTGGCACTGAGAGTATGCGAGTTGGATGTGGAGATCCGACAGCAGCTGGTAATGGTGTGCCAGATGTATGCGGAATGTGGGATGGTTCACAATGGCTTAGCTGTATGCGTGGATTTATCAAATCTACTGGAAATACATCAATCAGGGAATTTACTCAACTGGGATTCAATCCCTCTGGTTGTGGAACAGTTGGTGGAATTCCATGCGAATGTGACACAATCACTTTAACTGCAACATCTCCACCGACAGGAACGACGACATACAATTTTGATACATCATTCGTAACGAGTTATGGTGTACTTGGAATAGCAGGTGGAATTGAAGCAGTTGGAGCCCGGCAGCAGCTACAAATAGCCAAGGGGACTGATTGCGGAATAGCGGTAGTTGTAAAACAAATAAACAATGGAACGATTTACATTTGCACTAATGACAACGGGGCTGGATGGATATGCTCTGCTGCAACATTAGCCCAAGCAAATAGTCCCCACATTTTGACGGCAACACGATCAAACTTTGTTGTTTATCTGTACTCACTCAATTTCCCAAATCCTGAATTACTTTCAGTGGAATGTTACACTCCTCCAGCTGAGGGGTTCATTCCTATGGAAATCCCGGCACAAGCTGAAATTGTGCAAGAGCCAATCCCAGAGGATCAATCTCAAATCAAGATGTTGAGGCGTATGAAACTGAACTGCATCCATCTTGGAGAAGTAATTGCCAATTCAAATCGAGGCGGTTGTGGATCATGCTCAAAATATAAATGCGCCATTCATGGAGAATGCAGGAAAATAGATAATCTAAATGAAGTAGCACAGTGTGTGACTTGCGAGGATTATTCCAATGGCTGATATAGTATACAATAGCTTCTGTTATGATTTATGCTATAATACAATAAAAATCCCAACAGATGTATTCTACATGATGCTAGTTACATCAGCATACACTCCAGATAGATCGCATTCCAAACGGAGTTCAATAACGAATGAAGTGTCAGGGGCAGGTTATACTGCTGGTGGGAAGCAAGTAACTATGCTTCTCCAAACTGTAGACAATACGAATAACGATGTTGAAATTTTCTTTGATACTGTAACTTGGGCATCTTCGTCTATCACTGCCCGTGGAGCAGTCATTTATAAGAGACGAGGTGGGCCATCATATTCAGATGAACTTATCCAATATATAGATTTTGTAACAGACAAAACGAGCAGTTCAGGCGATTTTATCGTTACAATGGTCGATTCACTTAAATTTCAATATATATAAGTATTGCATGGCCTATATTTCTCAATTATATTGAATAAATAATCAATATTGATTTTGAGAGAGCATACTGCATGGACTGGCTCAAATTTGTCGAGCAGTATGGTCTTGCTTCAGCCGGTTTGGTTGCCGTGTTTTGGTATGTAGTTTTACCGCTAAAAGACAGGCATATTAAATTTCTGGATTCTACAGAAGAAACGAACAAATCTTTGGCTAAAACTATTGAGAAACAAGCTGAAATACTTGAAGGCGTACAGACTGGTCTAGAACGAATGAATAGTAAAATAGATAAAATGGAAGAAGTAGTTGAGAAACTTAGCGTTGTAACTCAGCATCTTAGGATGCCTTAACTAGGAGTGATCCATGCCAAGTCTTGTTTATAACTCGTTCATGCGGGACATAGCCACCGGGGCTGTGGACTGTGATACCGACACTTTCAAGATGATGCTGGTTACCAGCACTTATACTGCTGCAAAATCTCACGCAAAACGCAGCGATATTACAAATGAAGTTGCTGCTGGTAGCGGTTATACAACGGGTGGAAACGCTTGTGCGTTGACTGTTGCTGCTACGGACAATGTAAACAATGATGTTGAAATCTCTTTCTCTGTCACCTCTTGGACAAGTGCTACGATCACCGCACGGGCAGGAGTAATTTACAAATCTCGTGGAGGTCTTGCTACAGCTGATGAGCTTGTTGGCTATGTAGATTTCTTGTCAAACATTACATCGACAAACGGCACTTTTGCCGTGACTGTATCCACACCATTGAGCCTGACAAACCCAAGCTAATTCAGGGTGACCACCAATGGCATTGATCAAAGCGGACAGGGTTAAAGAATCATCGACAAGCGCAGGAGCAAGCACCTTTCTACTGAATGGTGCTTTTACTGGGTTTCGATCATTTAGCTCTGTCTGTTCGGTTGGCGACACTTTTTACTATGTGATTGATTCGGATTCAGGATCTGAATGGGAGACTGGATTAGGTACTTATTCGGCAGTTAATACGCTGACTCGCACGACAGTTTATTCCAGCAGCAATGGCGGAAGCATTGTCACATTTTCGGCTGGTACGAAAAATGTTTATATTTCTCTGACCGGCCAACAGCTTGGAACACTTGCGACGCTGTCTGGTAGTGAAGTTCTGACCAATAAAACGATCAATGCAAGCAATAACACCGTTACCAATGTTTCGCTAACCACAGGAGTGACTGGCACCTTGCCCCTTGCCAACGGTGGCACAGGTACGACTACAGCGCAACTTGCAATTAACGCCCTAGCTGGTGCGGTTACAAGCGGCAGCTACTTGCGGGGCAACGGCACTAATGTGGTGATGGCAGCTATTCAGGCTGCTGATGTGCCGACCTTAAATCAGAATACGACTGGAACCGCATCAGGATCGGTGAGTGGCACGGCATCGTATCTGGCTAAGTTTACTAGCACCAATGTGGTAGGTAATTCGCTAATTTATGACGACGGAACAAACATTGGCATCGGCGCAATTCCAGTTTCTGGATACACAGGTTACAGGCTACAGGTCGGCAGTGCTTCTGACAGCCAGACCTATATCGCTATTGGCAACAGCACTTCTGGGCTTGGCCCTTTAAATGGCATAATAGTGGGATGCGACGCTTCCAATTCTTATTTGCTAAATAGAGAAAATACAGCACTGCGCCTAGGCACAAACGGGCTCGATAGAGTCCTAATAGGAGCAGATGGGCTGGTTAGCATTAGTGCAGTATCTACGGTACCAACGGCAGGCTCTCAATTACAAGTCACCACCGCAGCAGCAGCGACTAAAGGACTAATTGTCAAAGGCGCATCAGCCCAGTCTGCTAATTTGCAAGAGTGGCAGAATAGTGCTGGGTCTGCGCTGGCGGTTGTTGACGCATCTGGCAATGTCGGCATCGGAACATCAGCACCGACTCACAGCATAGTCATCGCAAAAAACGGCCCAACACCAACTATAAACATTTACAAAAGTCCCGATGGCGTTTTGCGTTCAGCGCAGCAGGTGGCATCACTTGGCACAGGCGCTTCGGCAAATAATAGTGGAACGACTGGCGGCAATGAATATGGAATCTTGCAGCTATATATAAGCGGCGTTGCACGATGCCAATTATACGCCTATGCTGGCGGCGGCGGCGTTAACAACTATGTGCTAGACGGCATGTCATTTGGGCAAACTAGCGCTGCGGCAGGCCAAGTAGTAGTAGCCCCAGTTTCAGCAGCCACTAAAGGCTTGATCGTCAAGGGCTTCACAAGCCAGTCCGCTAATCTGCAAGAATGGCAGAATAATGCTGGGACAGTCCTATCAGCAGTTAAATCTAACGGCGAAATTCAACCCGCAAGCATGGCTGATTCGGCAGCTACGAATAATTCAATCTACTACAGCACGACAGCATCGAAGTTGGTTTACAAGGATTCAGCCGGGACTGTTAATAACCTTTACTAAGGAGTTTTGTAATGCCTGACAATGAAGTAAATGCTGTGATGCCTGACTTTCCACCAGTTCCAGCTGCTGACCCAGTAGTAACTCCTCCAGTACCGGAAGAGACTCAAGATGTATGGGGTCTAGACTACCAGCATATTCGCCGGTACGAAGTCGATGGCGGGTTCAAATTTGAACTCTACACAATCTGGTCGCTTGGGCGTATGTCCAACGAAGGTGTATGGACTCCCGCTAAGCCAGAAAACAAGAAGAATGTGGTTTTAGCCGATATGCTGTCGCCAACTTCATTGGATGAGAATCCTGAGATCGGCGCAATCGCAACGCCATTCTTCACTAATCTAGCCAGCCTCTGCAAGCGCATCGGCAACCTGTAGGAGCCTAAATGCTCGGCGGTTATCCACTATCAAGCGCACCATTAGCAAGCCTTGGGTCAACCGGGGCTAATGCTATTGGTGCGTTTGTTTCGTTGGCTTTAACCGTCCAGTCTGGAACGGCAACTGGTACTGCTTCCGCTTCTAGTTTGTTGAATTCATTGGTAGTTGCAAAACAAAATGGAACAGCTACAGGAACGGCAACAGCTTTTGGATTGTCCAACAATTTGACGATCTCCAAACAGTTAGGATCAGCTACAGGAACAGCACTAGCATCTGGACTGTCCAACAACATAGCCATTGTTAAGCTGAATGGTTCATCATCTGCTTCTGGTAACGCATCCGGCCAATCAAATAATATCGCCACAGTTAAGCTCAACGGCTCATCATCTGGATCAGCTAATGCGTCTGGAATAACCCAGAACATTGCCTTGGTTAAGATGGACGGTTCCGCAATAGGAAGTGCTGTTACTTCTGGCTTAATAACCAGTATTGCATTGTCTAAACAACTAGGCTCAGGTTCTGGATCGTCTACAACTTCTGCAACAATCACTTCAATTTCAATTACGAAACAGCTTGGCAGCGCAATAGGTGGAGCATCAGCATCCGGTCAATCCAATTCGATAACAGTTGTAACGCAGCAAGGTACTGGATCAGGTTCGGCAAATACATCTGGAATAATCCAGTCAATAACAATCCAGCCTGTTGCAGGTTCCGCTTTTGGATCAGCGGTAGCCAACAGCGATATGACTTTTGTGGCTATCGTTCACCAAGACGGTTCAGCCAAAGCATTCAATCCGCCAAGCTGGGCAAGAGCAAGAGTTTCAGAAATAACTGTCGCCCAATCATATGTAAGAATTAACAATTCAACAAGAACAGCAAAAACTATTGTCCCAATTGATTGAGGTAATTATGGCACACGACATTGGCGACACTTTGAGATTAACCGTCACATTTACAAGCGTTATTAACTCAACGCCAGTAGATCCAACTGATGTAAAACTTATAGTAAAACGACCTGACTTAATTGAAGAACAATTTTTGTACCCTGCTATTGTACAAAAAGAATCAATTGGTGTATATCATCACGATTATTCTATAGATCAAAGTGGTAGATTCTGGTATCGTTGGGAGGGAGCTGGAGCAAATCCTTCTGCTGTGGAAGGTTATTTCATAGTTTCCCAAAGTCAATTTTAGGTGAATTATGCCTTTAAAAAAAGGATCTTCAGATAAAGTTGTTTCAACCAACATCAAGAAAGAGATGAAGGCTGGAAAACCTCAAGCTCAAGCTATTGCAATAGCACTTAGCAAGGCTGGGAAATCCAAGAAGAAGAAATAACTAACCGACATATCCGGGCAGGGCGGGGTTGTTTTTGCTGTTTCCTGACACGCCTTATACCACTTCAGAAGATGAACAGCGTCATGGAGTGGTTGCCCGGTTATTTTTCTTTTACTGGAGAGTCTAATGGATTGGTCAATTCGTCAAACTGATCCTCATGCCTACCGCTTAGACTTTACAGGATTAAAGGACAGGGATTGGAGGCGTGTCATGCTCCTATCCGATCTGCACTGGGACTCTGCTCAATGTAATCGAGAACTGCTCAAGAGGGATCTAGACGAAGCGTTAAAAACGGGAACACCCGTAGTTTTAGTTGGCGATACCTTTGATATTATGCAGGGTAAATTTGACAAGCGTAAATCAGCTAAATCCCTTCGACCAGAACATCAAACAGACAACTATATCGACACAGTGGTTGATGACGCAATCGACTGGTTTACCCCTTACAGGGATGTCCTAGCCCTAGTCTCAAAAGGCAACCATGAAACATCATGGGAAAAATATCATGATACGGATGTATGCGCCCGGTTCGTATCCGGCCTAAAGCGCAACAAATCCTCTGTACTTCTTGGAAAGTATTGGGGTTTTGTACAAATCGGTTTAATTGAAAGTCCCAAAAACAGAGTATCTAAAACCCTATTTTTCCATCATGGCGCAGGCGGGGGTGGAGAAATTACACGGGGTATGATAGATAATTCTAGAACTAGAGGTATGTATATGGCAGATGCTTTCATATCTGGACATATACATAGACGAAATTTAGATGAGAATATAGTATATCATTTAAATAACTTAGGAACAGTATGTGCAAGACAGCAGTTATTCCTTCGTAGTTCGACATACAAGATTGAGGATGATGGGTATCACGCAGAGAAAGGACGGGGGCCAAGGCCTCTGGGTGGATGGTGGCTTGAATTCCGCTATCTACGAAATTCAGATATTGGGACTGATTGCAATATGAGGGCTTATCAGACATGATTACCACCACTATTGGACTGTTAATTCTAATTGCGAATCAGCAACCGAAGCTGACTTTTCCAGCCAAGTTGCAGGGATTGCCGGGTTCATTTATCGTTGTCAAGCCTACCCAGATTGATGGGAAATCGGTCAAATACTTTACTCCATCACCCGGCCTGAATCTATTCCCAGCTGACCTTTTATCTGACAAAACTGCAACGGTTGCAACTGCCAATCTACCGGGCAAATACATTGTCTATGGCTATACGGCACTGGGCGACATTCCAAGCGATCCAGCATCAATTGAAATCATTATTGGCGATCCCGGTCCAACTCCATTTCCTCCTCAGCCTCCAGCCCCAAATCCTCCTAATCCTGATCCAACTCCAGATCCGCTAATGGAATCCCTACAAGCTATTTGGGGCGCATTGGATGAGCCGGGTAAATCCCAATCTAAATCTAAGCTGGTTCAAGTCTATCGGGAATCGGCCAAGATCTGTAAAGATCCAGCCTTCCTAACAGTTGGTCAGGCTTTTGCACGATCCAAGGAGATCGGTAAGGCTACACTGCCAGATTCAGCATTATCTTCGCTGAGAGCGAGGATCAGCGAGGAATTGAGATCTGTAGTCCCAATTGATCCTTCCGTCATTCTAAACGCAGAATTGAGGGCAAAGATTGCCTCTCAGCTGGATCGTATGGCTATTCTCGTAGAATCCTTGAGGTAATCCAATGGAAGACCAATTCTATAAGCCCGGTTGGGAAGATCGACCAGAAGAGGTTGTAGCGATTGCTGACCTACAGCCTATGCCTGTATTCGGTGACACTCCAGCAGGACAAGCGGATATTGTCCTACCCAAAACCTGCTACTTTTGGAAAATCCATGAGCAGGTGACTGGGCAAAAGCCAATTCCATATAACCAAAAATCCGTAGGCAGTTGCGTTGCCTTTGGAGCAGTTTCGGCCATTGAGGGAACAATGGTCAATGAGATCATGCGGGGGGAGAAAGAGGAATTCCGCCAGCTATGTCAGGAAATCAGTTATGCCGGTTCACGCATTGAAATTGGCAAGGGCAGGCTTGGCAGAAGTGATGGCTCAATTGGCGCATGGGCAGCTGAATTTGCTTTAAAATATGGTTCCATTGATCGTGGAGTTCATGGTAAATACGATCTCAGGAAATACAGCGAAGAGCTATGCCGGGAATGGGGGAATACTGGGGTTCCAGACGATCTTGAATCTACTGTCAAGAAGTATCCCGTCAAGGGGATTACGCTAGTCAAAACTTGGGAAGATGCCAAGAAGGCATTGGCTCAAGGCTATGGGATTAGTGTTGCATCTAATCAGGGTTTTACAATGGCCCGTGATGCAAAAGGTATGGCCCAGCCCAAGGGGCGATGGATGCACCAAATGTGCCTATGGGGCTACTCCACAGAAGTTAGCGAAAAGGGCTGGATTAGAAATAGTTGGGGCGCAAATGCCCATACTGGCCCAGTTGGTGAAGGTGATCCACCCACTAGCGGATTCTGGGCTGATGCCGAAGTTATTTCAAAAATGTTAAGCCAAGGCGATTCTTGGGCATTTTCTGGGCTGTCTGGATTCCCAGCCAAAGATGTGATTAATGTCGATTGGAATCTCTAGGAGTTAGTTATGGCCTTGCTTCCCTACCCAGCAGTTTTCCCTCAAGAAGCACTCCTGATGATGCTCGACAAGTTTCGAGGTAGAGAAGTCTCTACTCCAGATCTTGTCAATGCTGCATGGAATGTAGCTGGCTATTCGCTTGGACAGTCTCTTGGCGGAGGCCAAATGGTTGCAGGCAATTTGCCTCAACTAGACTCCGGTGAAATCAATGAAGCCGATCTGGTTGCATCTGTATTGCAACAGCATGGTTCACAAGTTGATGGCCAAGAGAAGGCAATTACCTTCACTGTTATTCCTTGGATCGTTTTGGCCAAAGTTGCTATTAAGCTACTTGCCAATCTGCTCTAACGAACCAAGGGGTTGAGTAGGTAATTGGCTATCTGTGTTGGATTGCCAAGGTGGGGGCCTACTCAACCCCAAGGATACTCTTCTATGTTATCAGACATCATTAGCTTTGGTCAGCGCATTTGGGGTGAGATCCAGCGTTCATCTCGTTGGCCATCCGTTAGAACTAAATTCTTAAAGGGGAAATCCTGCTCTGCTTGTGGGACAAAGAAGAATCTAGAAGCGCATCATGTTATACCACTGGCTCATGGTGGAGAGGAATTAGAAGAATCAAATCTAATTGGATTATGCCGTAACTGCCACTACTTTATTGGACATCTCCAAGACTGGACAAGTTACAATTGTGATGTCCATGCCGATTCTGCATCATATCTACAGAAGCATATCAATCGACCAAAACTCATTCACCCAGAAGAAGAAATAACACCTAATTTTTAATAACTAATTGATTTTATGCTGTAATCAAAAAGAATTTTCTCTACGGTTTTTTGAAGAATTATTTCGTTTTCACTACAGCCAATTATTTTGTAATGCAATAATGGATCAGACAATCCAGACCTAGACCATCTGTCACGATCTTCAACTAATATTTTGCAAGGTGTTCTAGATGTTGATTTTGCTTCGGCAAGTTCAACAGCAAAATTTCTAACGAGCATTTTGGATGGGTCAGAACCGCTACAACATTCCGTTAAAATGCTTAGAACATTAATGTTGTTTTTTTTAGCATAGTCCAAACAGCATTCAATTTGCCGTTTTATTCCATGCCCAGACAACTGTCCAACCGAACTGACTCTTGCGTAAATAATCCCATTCATTACAAAACTCCTTTAATGCCTAATACAAGTCTTGCTTTTAGGCATTGCCTTGGATTGGCAACCCTTAGCTGCACAACGGCCATTAGCAATCTTCTCTTTCCTTATTTGCAAATCTTGTTCTTTTTTAATCTGAGGCAATCGACAACTTCGACATATAAGTTTTGGCTTAATCACATAACAGTCTCCGCATCTTTGACATTTCTCTCGCCTGTTTCCTCGTTTGGATGGTTGCTGTTTACATCGGAAGCAAATTCCAGTTTTATCCTTTGTTGGCCAATTGCATTTCTTACACTTTGATTTTCCATCTAAATCCTCAATCTTTTTAGGAGCAGTCTTTTTCTTTGTCTCTGATTTAAATAACTCTTGCCGCCTCTTATTTCTTTCAGCTGCTTGTTGCCGAATAAACTCTAAATAATCACCAGCATAATATTCATCCATATTAAACTCACATCACCTTTTAAATGTCATGTTTTGGCTTACACAGTTCAGATTGATTGATTCCATTCGTAATCGTTTTTTCTAATTGATTGAACCATTGTTTCCACCAGATAAATTGACATCCAGCCAGAACAATTGCAACAAATAAAATGACTAAACAATAGCCAATAGACTCTTTCATCACTCACCTCCCGGCAGCGTATAGCCACTTAATTTATGGGCTTTTTCAATAAGATCTATTGTTGGTAGATAAGGAATAATCAATGAGATGAAATCCATCAATTCCATACACCGATCCTTAGAACAAATCTTTTTCCTTTCTTTAAGTTTTTGACGCATAGTTTTCTGCGTTTCACGGTCTTGCCTTGCCGATTGAATTATCGTTACAACAGCTAAAAATGCTTGTGGTGGATAAACCCACTTTTTAGTAGAAATTTTTAATGGTGCCGGAATACGGCCAGAATTAATAAGTTTCCAAATTCTCTGCTTAGAAAGTTTTACTTCCAAACATAAATCACGAATTGATTTTGGTTCAAATTCTGGAAAAGGCATCTTCATCACTCCCCTCCTTCGCCCGGCATCGGGCCGATTACTTTCCACCAGACAACCTGTGGGTTCTGCCACCCATCCGTAAGGTGGTAGTAATTAAGGCCGAAGTGATAACCAGTAGTTACATAAAGACCGTGTTGATCTGGAACATCTTCTGGCCATTTACGCCAGCGGAGCAGTTCACGCAGCCTCCGCTCCTCGTGGGTGGCAGGAAGCGGCCTCCACCCGTAATTGCCAATACTGTGAGTGGTGCCGTTCCGGTCAATATATTTGTGATCGGTAATGTCGCTTGGCCCAAGATACTGGCATATTCCCTTGTGCTGGACTTCAACCCACTGCCCCACATCGGGTTCATCTTTTCGCCATAACAAACTTGTTCGCCATTGCTCGCTCATCACTCACCTCCCGGCAACTGGCTAATTGCCAACCATAATTCCTCATCATAAAAAGCTCCACGATATTCCGACATGGCCTTTTTATGCTTTATAATTGCTGAGCGCAGCTTATCAATTTCAGCCCTTGCCTCTTGCAGTTCGGTCAATGTATGTTCTGCGTCTCGGTCGCTCATTTGTCACCTTCTGCTTTGAGCCAAAAAGAATCAATGCTTTCCTCAACAAGAATTGAACCACCATTTTGCATACGAACCAATACCCAGTTACTTTCATCAGTGCAGGCTTCAATGAATGATATTTGATTTGGGTTTATCAAAACATTTTTTTTACGGCAGACGCTGGCCCATTTCGCCATACGACGGTTTTCAGGGTTATAATTCTTATCAATAATATCGACAGTTTTTGTCATAAACATCTTCATTATAAAACTCCAAAAGATTACAGATAAAGAACCATTTCACCTCCAAGGAATCGAACCTTGGCGCACACAACCAGCAGATGAACATGAAAGTAGCATCGATTGCGAAGGGACCATATTCTAAATGGCCTTAATGATTAGACCCAATATGGTTGCCGTCCTTAACATTCCACCCGGTTTAATTTTCCATGCTGCACGGGTGATCAGCTTGGGTTTCCACACAAGTGGTTTATCGTGCGATTGAGCAGGCAGAGCAGAGGCTTTGCCCTACCGGAATACCTCTAATGCCACAATCGAAACAAGTCTTGTCTACACTATCCAAATCAGAATGAGTCTTTCCATCCTTCAGCCAGAAGAATATTTTGTAGTATTCTTCCTCTCCACCCCATAAATCGTATGTGGCTTTTTGTAAGACAGAACTCATCCTATTATCAAGATTGTCCTCACCAACACGATCCAGAATGGCGGCGCAAACTTCATCACCTGTTCCTATTTCTACGCCATCTTTTTGGACAGTTACCCTTGGTTTTTCGCCAGTTCCTACCCAAGAAAGTGACTCTCTCGATATTTTGTATGGCCCAATAGTAACGCTATCTGGGCCCAACTTAATTGCGCTAAATGGTTTTGGCCGACTCATCATCCTAATCAGTTGAATCAGATTGCATTCTTGTGCTGTAAGAATTTCCATATCAATTTCCTTTCCTATTAAAAACCCAACCAGAGGGGGGATTGTGCGTTCCCACCCTCCAGCTGGATAGACCTTAGCGGTAGCGGACTACTGCAATCCACATTCCGTTATTTAGACGAGCGGTTCCAATATCGACTGCATTGCGCTTGCCCCAATAGCAGCAATTTTGAATTGCGCCCTGTTGGGTCGATGCCATGCCGATCCCTTCAAACAGTCCAGCTGGATGGCCATGATGGCGGAAACGACCAGTTTCAACAATAAGCAATGCTGCATTTTGGGCTGTCGAGGTATCACCTTTAACTGCCACAGTTGGAGCAGCTGCAACTACCCGTGTCTTGCGAAATACACCAGCATCAGAAGACTGTACCAAGCCAAGACAAGTAGCAAGGCCGAGAGCAAATCGAAACATAAAGAACTCCTTTTCAAAATCGGACTTCATCCTTCTCATATTCCTCAACAACCCGTTCGAGGAATCCAAGCTCGACGACAAGAACCTTGATTAATTCTATCAATTTCTTCGTGTCATCGTAGTTTACTATATGCGGAACTTGGTCTATTCTATGAATGATGCTCAGAAATTCTTTTCGAGTCATCCTTGATTTATTAGGCCAGAACTCTGGCCATACATCATCCTGATTCATTGCCATCCTCCGGTTCAATATTATCAATCTCTTTTTTAATCCGCTTCATCTCATGCACCAAAGTCCCAAGCAGTCCTCCAGCCTTCCTTAAATGTCTAATACTCTCATCGTAATTCTTCTTTGGACGAGTTATGTAATGAATCACAGTAAAAGACATATACATAAAAATGTACTTGTAGCGCAATGAGCAAAAATCTGGAATTAACTTTTCGGAATCTAGATGATCTATTCCTTCACCAGAATCGAGTAATTTTGATACACGAACAATATCGTCATACTCAAAATCGGCATCAATGGCATCGTCAATAAATTCCTCAAATTCACTGCTCATTCTTACCTCAGACGGGCAAATTGCACTCCGTTTACAGGGGCAATGGTTGCCATATCGTTTAGACTAATCTGTACTTCATTACCATTATATCCACAATTGATTGCATCACGGATAAGTAAATCAACCAATTTCCTACCAGTAGATAGATATGATCCTATCCACCAGCGAATATCCATTGTTGGCGCATTTTGAACTTGACCGGGAACAACATAATCATTACCAGAATTACCCATGCGAACATCTAATTCGGCAGGTATAACGCTATTCGATTTAGATACGAATAGCCGACGAATATTGCTGTTTGCCGGTTCGCCATCTACTCGTGACAAGTTAATCATTTGACGGCATTGGCCAACGATACGCCTGCCCAGTGCTTCTCCACCGGATGATAAATGCGTGACCATGACAATCGAGGTATTGGTTCGCTGGGCTATCTCAGCTAATGGCCTGAAATACTTAACACCATCCTCTGGACGCATTGTATTGTGACTTGTACTGTTCATCACCGTATCAACAAACACCAGACTAACCCCAATGCGCTTTATGCGATCCTCAAGCATTTGGAATTGATCCGGTTTATCCAGCATCGTTCCTTCCGTTGGATCGTCATTCCAGCCGTTCAAATAAATAGCATCAGCTGGAATTCCAAACTGTTCAGGAAATTGAGCTATTTCACCCCACTGATTATCACAACACAACCACAATACTTTTGATCCCTTATCCAGCGTTGGGGCAGTGCCATCTGGCCAAGGCATATGGTTGTAGACACGCCTTGCTATATCAGCGCACAATCGAGTCTTACCAGCACCCGGCTCAGCTGCTATGCCGACTAAAACACCTCGTTGAATCCAACCGGGCCAAATCCATTGCATGGACTGTCCAAGGCGGATCAGGTCAGCAACAGTTGCATCACTCTTATCTGCTGGAGCAGTTTTAGTTGATTCGGAAATCGTCTGCTTTTTAATCAAACTGCCAATTTTCGATTGGTCGATTTTTCCAGCAGCAGATGAAATTTTATGGGCTAAATCGCTATCGCTCCAAGGTGGCTGGCATCCCTGATTCCATTCACGAATAGCTGCAAGTGCATCTGGTTCACTTAAACCAAAACCCTCCAGTAGGATGGAGGCAACTCGATAAGTTTTGTTGTGGCCACTCTGCCCTGATACAGCTGGTTCAATATTTGAAATATACTTCTTAGCCAAATCCAATGGGCTTTTAATCGTGTCTTGGCTAGATGAGTAGGCATTTTGCTCACGCCATGCCTCAACTAATTTCTGGATAGATTCAGTATTGGCCTTCCTCGCCTCTGGACTGGTATCACCAACAGACACTATTCCAGTGCAACGCCAAGGCCTCTCAGCTGTAGAGTCACCTTTTCGAGCCATTGTGCCATATACACGCACCATACGCTGGACATCGAATGTAACCTTGTCGATCTTTGCGCCAGACGATATGCACCGACTACTTAACTCAGAAAGGAATTCCTTTATAAGGTGGTCACTTGCCTTGTTGGCGGGCATATCGACCGGATAGAGCAGATGGCAACCATTGCCGGAATCGGCCTTAATTGGCTCCCTGAAGCCAAATGCCTCCAATGTGGCCATTGCATCATCTGCAAGCTCAAACGCTTTACTGCGCTCAAATTCAGTGGCAGAAACATCACTTGGCCTATTGGAATCGCAATCAATAAATAACCATCGGCGTGAAACAGTTTCTTTTGAACTACTGCTCTTGATCTTGGTCAGGAATGGCTTGCGCCAAACTGATTGGTTTAAGTTGGCAAGATCAGGATTGACCGGGTTAGAAACAAGATAGATTCCAACGCATTCATTTTTTGCATCAATCTTGTGGACATCGGTTGCAACCGTTTCAGCATCCCGGCCAAAATAGTATTGGTTACGGCATATGCGTGAATCTTCATTCTGCGGTGAGCGGAGAAGAGCCCGAACCTCAGTGAGAGATTCGGGCTCAACCAGCAGGCGAATTGAATCGGCAATACCAAAGATAGCCATCCTATATCCCTTCCAATCACAGAATCTCTTCGGACTCAATCATAGGATCTTCGCCTTCTGGCTCAGAATCTACATGGGATTTTGGCCCCCGAATTCCAGACATGAATGTAATATCATTCTGGTTTTCCCAGATCCAATCCGTAACTACTTCATCGTTGGTATACCACCTGCTACCAATTCGGATAGCAGGCAGTTTCCCAACCAAAACCCAATTCGACAGAGTAAGATTCGAGAAGTGTTTACTCAGGAAACATTCGCTCACTGGAACGATAATGCCACCCGATTTCATCACTTCCATTATCCGCTTATCGAAGATATTGGGTTTCCGCTTATCGACTGTAATTGTTGGTTCGCTCATTAGAACGGAGTCTCCTGTACTGGTTCCTCAGATTCGGACTTCTTGAGACTTGTCACAGTAATGTTGTGATAGGTCTTACCAGTGGTCTGGTTCGTGTTGGCTTTTTTACGGCCATTAAAGACCTTGCCAATGGACTTAGAAATAGCCCCCATCAGCAGCTTGGAGAGTGGAACGCCGGACTTCTTCCACTCACGATCCAGACTACCCAATAGCACCAGATCCGAACCAAGAATGTTCAGGGCAACTGGCTTAGCGAAATAGCTGGTGCGATCAACGCTAGCACCAACGCAGCTGGGGCCAGCCTCAACCTTCAAGCTCCAGCGCAAAATGGGATTGCCAGTCTGCTCGATCTTGGATAGTTCCATATCGGTGATCTTAAAGATGTAGTTTCCATCTTCAAGTGCATCCGCATTAACTTTGCTTGATGGATCAAATTCTGAAGCCATCGAGTCAATGAGATCTTCGACCCAGTCATAATTAGGTTGATCGTTAGACATGATTCTCCAACTCCTATCATCGGTGAGAAAAACGAGGTTTAGGCATTTGCCTGCTGGCAATATCCCCAATCCACTGGTTAAGTTCTGGCCTACTTGCGCCAGACCCATCTGCAAACACTAGATGGCTTTTAGCTCTTGTCAATGCGACATAGAGCAGATTCTTTTCCTGTTGGAAGGCCTCTTCATCCTTCGCACGGGTACACATTAGATCAGGTCGAAGTAGTGTAACATTATCAGCCTCCAAACCCTTAGCCCTATGTATTGAAGATAGATTCACTTTGTTCACATCTTCCGATTCAGTGAATAGATCCCGACACAATGAAATCATCTGTTCGATAGTCTCACACTCTTGAGACAATTCCGTTATACATTCCACCTTATCTTTAAGCGCATCGAATGCAGTTTCATGGGCATCACGATCAAGTAGCTTTTTCTGCTCCCGTTCGTTCCATCGACCTAATCTGGAATGTAGATCCTTGATGTCAAAGGGATCAAGTTTAACAACCAGATTAACTATATCGTCGCCAATCGACTTACCCTTAACAGCGCATGGTACTTTCAAGCGCATTAGATTATAAGCTGCTCCAACGAGTGGGGCATTGTTTCTACAGATAATTAGATCGCCAGCCTTGGACTGTCCAGCAAGAGCATATTTAGTTATTTGGGTAATTTCACCTCTAATCGCATCTGGACGATCTTCAATATGTGGGACAAGTTTACGGGCCAATTCTAGATGGGATGAGGGGCAACGCCAGCAAACCGACAAGGGCATCGACTTGGCATCTAGCTGGTTAGTCAGATTCTTAAATGAGTGAGTATCTGCTCCAGCCCAACCCATAATCGACTGGTATGGATCTCCAACTATCACTGTGTTAGCCGATACACTGAGGATCAGTTTCTGCTGACATGGATTGAAATCTTGCGCCTCATCAGCAAATAGCAAATCATAATCCTTATTGGCTATTCCAAGACGGACAGGCAGCCAAATCATATCCGCAAAATCTATCTCCACTATATGATGCGGATCAGATCCAATCTCAAGGATATGAAACGCTGCACCAATAACTTCATCCACATACTGTTTGGCTGGAAGAGTGATCCCTTGAACATCAGCAGCTTTACAAACCTGATCCCGCAGAACTTGAGTTAAGGTATCGACGGGAATGGCCTGACTACGAATCAAATTGATTAGAGCGAATAAACTGGCTACCTCTGGACGCAACCAGCTTTTAGTTCCACGAGATTCAAAGTAGTTTGGATAAATTGCCTTGGCAATCTTTTGGTATTTCTTGCCGTATTGGTCAATTTGCAATGATGGAATCTTGGATTTAACCAGTCTCATGCCCAGCGAGTGTAGAGTTGATGCTTGTGCAGATCCGCCCAGCTTCTTGCCAAGCTCTTCGGCAATAGCTTTATTAAACGCAGTAAACGCAATCTTGCCATAACGCTTCGCAGCATATTTTGCAGCTTGGACAGCGGTAGTTGTTTTACCGCTGCCAGCTACAGCATTGACACTAATGTTCCCAGATTCAGTTTGGCGCAGCTTTTTATTGCCCGCCAGAATATCATAGATTGATTGTTGCTGAGCCGTAGGAATCATAGTTAATTCTCCTATCCTATCCTGTTTTACTGTTGAACTGTGTCAAGCCAATCGTTTACTTCTCTAATATCATAGTCAGTCATTGTCGAAGAGTCAAGTTTAGGAAATTTATTTTTCATGGTTTCTTTTAGATTTTCAACATTTTTTGAAACCTCAGAGAACCTAGAAAACAATGCAGCCTTGTCAGCTTTAGAAGCAAACTTAACTGTTGATTGGGCAGAGTAGTTTGGAATATCCGAAACCTCAGTTTCATCCAGAAAACCAAGCCCGCACATTGCCAAAGTGGTTCGCCTGATTGCTTTGGTATGAGCTTTCATAAACGCATTAGCTAGATCAACGCCAACCAAAGTCTTAGGTATAAAAACATCTCCACGATTGATAGAGATGCGCCCGTCCCGATCTTGCATTTTAACCCGGACTGTAAATATACCAGTCTCTTTGTTGTAGTTTTCATCTGCTTCGATTATCGACAATCCATACAGCTTGGATAGTTGATCGGTACAATTACGCTTGGCATATAAGACCTCTTTACCCTGCAAGTTAAAGAATCCAAATGGTTGCCCAAGTGGATTCAATCCCATGCTCTCGCAAGTCTTGTTGAGGAGTGCCATACGCTCCTCTGGGCTCAGCTTGGAATAGTCATTCTTGACCAACGCTGATTCAACAGCAGACCAATTGACTGGCTTCTTTTCAACAATTGCACTATCAACCTTCGCTTCAATTTCCATTTCAATCTCCTTTTAATCGGGAAAACAACTACACTATCGCAGCAACTCACTCCGTAAAATACGAACACTATCCGACATGATTAAACGCAATGATACTCGACCACCTTCTATTTTCTCTAGATAGATTGCATCGCCATCAAGCCCAATCGAATCATTGGGGAACAGATCATAACGCACACCATCCAAGGAAATAAGGGCAGAACCATCTGGGTTAATCCTCTCGAATTTAACACGCCTATCCAATCCTCCTTTGTATTTAAGTTGAATCTCCTCAGTCATTTTACGCATAATAACCAAGCCACCAATCCTCTGCATTCCAATCTCCTTATGCCATACTCTTAGCAACAATCACAAGCAGCATTTCCAATCGTTCGATTTGCCAACGACCGTTGTTCAGAATCTTTAGATTAGAAATACATACTTCGGGCACAACATCATTCAACAACGAGTTAATCTCATTGAGCCCACATACACTGTACGCAACAGAAACAATCTGATCCTGACTTAATGGCAATGCACCAAGGTAATTTTGAATCATGCCACTAGCCAGAGTGAACGGATGCTCTGGTGGGAAACTATCGACAGAAACCTTCTCACGCAAAAATGACAACGCTTTAGTTGCATTGTTGTGGAGGAAGTGTTTCATCAGCTGATTGTAAATAGCCCCATCATGCGTTCCATCCAAGTCCTTTATGGAAATCCGCATCATATCGACAGTTTCGGCATGAAGCCTACCAATCTGTCTGAAATATATGATCGATGATTCAGTTTCTGGAGAATTCTTTGCCATCGCTAGCCCCCTCATTCTGTGGACTTCGATGTGGGTAACATACTTTAGCAGAATGCTAGCAAGAAACCATATCCCAATAAATGTTCCAGACAATGGAACAAATAAGCAGAACCATCCAGCAAACAAAAGAAAGCTAAGCATCTTCCTGTCCTTTCCTAGAATACGATTCAATCAGGAATCTCAAATAGTTCTGGGCTTTTTGTAAATCCAAAACCCCGTTTTTTTCTCGGAACCTGAATAGGTATTTGGTTATGCAACCAACGCAATAATCCTCAAATCCCTTCTGCCCAACAGCTGATTCAATTGCATTCCAGCAGCTGACTCCATCGATAGATTTAGATAGATAATAATCTGGATGGATTGGATTCACTGGCTCAGTCATATAGATACTCCCATTCAATTCCTGATTCCTGAATAGCTTCACGAATATTCTGTATGGCCAACCGCTTTAGTTCGGTCACATTGTGATAATGGATTCCCCGTTCTTTGGCGATCTCGCCATGAGATAGACCATCCAGATGGCGCAGGATAATCTCACGCCTCTTTCCGTCTATCATATTAATCAGTTTGTAAAGAAACTCCTTGTTGTACTGCAATACCTCATAGTCTTCTAAATCGTTTCTATCAGTACAAGATGCTTGAGCTATCACTGAAGATGGATCGTCATTATAGCATGGTCGAACTTTGCTAGATCTAATAGTGCATCTTCTCAATGTCATCCGGCAAAAATGAAACCCCCTTACGGCATAGGTGGAAAACTTACACCCACTGGGATCGTATGTGGTAGCTGCTTTCCATAATGCTATCAGCAGTTCAGACTGATACTCGTCATAGGTATATCCCTTAACTTCTGGATACCTACCCATGTAGAATCCAATCAAACCCAGATTTTCATTAACGAGTTCCTCGACTGTCCGTGTCCTATTCTCGTCAACCTTCGCCATCGTCCTATCTCCTTTTAACTACTGTTTAACTGTGATAGCCACACAACTATCCTTGCTTTGGTATGTGGCTGTTACTGAAACCTCAATTGGTTTAGGCATAGTTGAATGCCTTGAAGATTGGCAACCTACTATCCACGACAACACGAACAGACTGATGGTGAAGTAGCGCATGATATACTGATCTCCTGATCCTGTGACCTGATCCGTATCCTTTCACCTACCATCTCGACCCAGTCTGATTTATCGCCCGATTGACCAACAAACTTTACTATTTCCTCTGCTAATCCGCAATGGCATTTTTTATTGGTTTTAGCCAGTTTTTGAATGCCAGTAATGGTAGCAGAACGAAGCATGAGTAAATCCCCAAAATCATCCATCATACATTTGATTGCTCCTGTTGCAATTTGTTTTGCCACCTAAATAACTTATTTCGCAAATACTTGTTCCGGGCCTTACATTCTCTGCACCTTAGATTCCGATTGCGATTTAGCATACTTATTTTGCAGCTATATTCACATCCACAGTCCATGCACAAACCTATCTGAGATATAAGCTCATCTGTGGCATATTCCTCACTCATGCGCTTGATAGCCTGCCTAACTGCTTCACGGGTTATTCCCAATCCCTTCCCAATCTGCTGTAATGTTTTACCCTGAAGAATCCCCTCGCATATAGTTTTACGCTTCCCAGTGAGTCTACCCACTAAATTCTCAATTGAATCCTTATTTTCTATATTGAATGATGGATCTTTAGATTTAGTATCCTCAACCATATCGCAGACTGGCACATCGGCTTTTTCTGAAATATGGTTAAGCGATACATGGCTATGCTTCTTAGCCTGATTGATTACCCATGATCTTTTATGCAGAACTAAACGAAACATGAGCGTAGATAGCTTCCCCTTCTCTGGATCGTAATACAGAATAGTTTGAACTAAACACGACAGAACCTCCTGATACCAATCCTCGTCATCAAACCCTACCGGGCACCTTACTTTTTTAGAGAAAAACTTAGCCAACTTTATATTTTCATTGAATAGCTTATGGCCCTCATCAGTCATTCGGCCATCCACTACGAATGGAGAAACCACTAGAATAATTCCTTTCTACGCTGTAGGCCCAATTTTGAGCCCTGAGCCACTGTCTTGCCAAACTTGGGCAATACCTCAACGAAGTAGTCTAAACCGTCTGTAATGCAAAATTCAGAGGCATTGCGGGCAAGTTTGTATGCCTCAGTCTCGCATTTCGTCAGTCTCTGCTTCTGGATAGTCTTTCCATCACGCCAGTAGCGTAGTACGACTAGAAACGAATCGCCATGAATTGGTGGCATGATTAGGCCTCCTGCCAGATTGCGGACTTAAATTCCAATTCATCGACTAGCTCAGTAGCAGCAGCTTCGGCATGAACCATAGCTGATATGCAGCATTTGTGTTCTGATTTGGAGTAGTTTTTTTCTCTATCGCCTTCAATCCAAACCATCTGGACATATTTCTGGGTCACAACGCAACGGTAAACAGAGAGCATTGCGTACTGATTGCTGGGAAGTGGAATATTGGCCCAAATCCCGTTTCCTGATGCACTAACATTCCAATTGATTTTCATCGTCCTATCTCCTGTTAGAATTCCATCTTGGTAAAATCTGTTGCTGATCTTATCGGCGTTTTCCAATCTGAACATGAATCTGGCAGTGAATTAGTTTCTGCTTTGTTTAAAAGCAAAAACTTAAACAATTTGTGGGTTATTCCATACCTCTTGCACAGCTTGGTTATTCCAATCCCAAGACAATTGTGGTCAACTGAAATATTGTACTGGAGTTGGGCCAGTTCGTATTTGATCATGCCCTATTCCTGTACAATCAGTGATCTTTCGTAATGCAGATTCTTGGCCAGTATTGTGACAAACAATTCTGTACCAGCTACAAACTGTTTTCGGCATTGAGAATGAATCCAGTTCAATGCAGTCATGTAATTTAAATCGTTATCAGTATCAAGAGTAACACTGAAATAATGCGAACAATTGGTTTCATATGAACCAGTTACTGTAATGCGCCATATTCCACGGTCTTCGATATAAGGCGTATTATTCGCAACAACTCTTGGCAACTCTGGCATTTCCGTATCTCCTTCTCCTCTGCGTCGAACTTTGTTGTTCGATGATTTATTTATAGATTACCTATCGAACCGTGTCAACCCTTTTGTTCAATTATTTTTATTATTTTTTATTCTCTAGTGTTTTCTGAGTATCTAGTTGGCATAAAAATGGCTTATTCTAATTACGCACAATCTTTATGGCTATTCGTATCTCCTTCTGGAATAGTGACTTATGGAATTCAAAACGATTGGCACGGGATTTGCTATTAGTATATAGTATATTAGATTAGTTAAATAATATAAGCTAAAAATTGACGGTTAGAGGGAGGAGGGGGACGCAGCGGAGCAAGTCCAACCCTCATCCCGCCGTCAATTTTTTAATTATCTAGTTAAATAAATAATAGGGGTAAAAAAAATTGAGAAAATCGCTGTTAGATGCTAGAGTGTTTCAGAGTAGTTAAGATTACAAAAAATGGAGAGGGGACAATGGATTACAAAGATTTATACAAGCCAGAAAATGTGATGCTTCTCGCCAAATTAACCGATAAAGCAATTGGGATGATTATCAATAAAAAGTCAAATCCAAACCCAGATGAAATTGAAGTTATTCGTAGGAAATTGTTTCAACAGCAAAATGAAGTGTTGAATGGTTAGGAGAAAAAGGGATTATTGCCCTTCGGCGGGCGGGACTTGCTCCGAGGAAGCCTCGTCGCCCCTATACCCCGCCTTTACGGGCATAATCCCGGCTAAGCTAAAGCGGGGATACCCCGCACCCCAAAGGATCTAATATGCTTCGATATGAACAGATACAGGAGTTAGCCATTGCGAATGAACAAGACATCCCAATGTTTGCAGACTTCGATGAATGTATTGCGGGTGTAATTTACAAAAAAAACAAATACTATGTGGCTTACAGCCGTTCTAAGATTCTAGACAAGCTGATGAACGATAATGGCTGGGAATATCTCGACGCATTAGACTACTACGAATTCAATATTGAATCAGCTTACTATGGGCCACAATCGCCATTGATTTTAATCGACGAATTACCCGATGGGCCAAATCTATGAGTATTCTATCTGGCTTGGGAACACCAATCTGGTCAATTACTGTTCCAGCACCGACCAGTAACAACAAGATGTATATGCCTGTGGGTGGCAGTAAGGGGCGTGGAGGAAGCAGGTTAATAATCAGTCCAGAATATAGGTTGTGGCGAGAGAGTTTAAACCTGCTGGAATGGAACAGCCCAGTAATTGACGGGCGGGTGTTTATCGGGATTGAAGTTAGGCCCGGCATGGCAATGACTGATAAATCTGATTCAGATGGATTTATAAAGGCCAGCATTGATTGTCTTGTTCGGCATGGAGTGTTAGCCGATGACAATAGAAAATATGTGGTTGGTTCTATATGCTATTTTGGTAGGCCGGTTCCAGAGTGTATCCATGATGGTTACGCAGTAATTTCTGTCTATCCTGAGAGCATTTTATGATGACATATTATTATATTTGGAATAAGATGCGTGGATTAAAAGGGCAGATCTATGCTCTTGAGGCGAAGTCTAAAGATGGAAGCATAAGCAAGAGACAACTAGAAGAACTGATTTCGCTTGAGATAGATCATAAGTATTGGGAAAAAGTCCAGTCTATCTGGGATCAATATGGAGAGAGCGCATTCGATGGATACGAACCAAAGCCTGAATTCCTCGATGAGTGCAATAAAGCTAAAGAGATTAGCTGAGCTAAAGGAGTTCGTATACTCAGATAAAATTGATCCAGATAAATTTAGGATCACTGTGTCAGATGCCTTGCTCCTGTTGGAGAGTCAATGGGAAGAGTATTGTGCTGGCAGTGAGGTTGCATTCCAGATCCAACGGGAATCAGATATAGCCAAACTATTATCTAAAGAGGAAATCAAGCCCGTTTAGGAAATCTCTAGAATTAAAAAGTCACTTTTTTTTAAAGCGGAAATTGGGCATAGTGAGGAAAACTAAGGATATTTATATACGATTTATTCTGGGACGATTTTTTCAACTCTTGGCCCAATTCCAGCTGAATATCGACGCAATCTTGACGCAATTTCTAAGCTAATTTTGAATCGTGAGCTGGCCGTAGTTCACCTGCAAGTCAAAGAATTACGGCAATTGCATTAGCTGAATTTGACGCAATGCTTAGCTAAATTTACGCAATGAAGTTTAGGACGGGTGGGCTCTTCGCCTTGGAGCAGTCATGAGATAAGCTGGAAAGATTTTTTAAAAAAAAATAATTTTTTCGGCGTTCCGCTAGATCCCGCTAGCTTTCTATATAGTTTTATAGCAGTTTATAGCAGATTCTATCTTTTGATAGCATCCGATAGCTTTTGCTAGCAACTGATATCACCTGATATCACCTGATAGCAGACTATAGCAACTGATATCAAATGATATCACTAATATATTAGAACTGGTTTTAATTTGTTCTAACATACTTTTGATAGCAAAGCTAACTTGGCCAGTTTTTGCCAGTTATCGGGTAGTTAGTTATACTTTGTTATACCATAGTTACTGGCCTTTCAAAATATCTAGAATTTAGTGCGGTTATATTCTAGCTAGTTTTTAGCTATGCAACCTAATACCACCGCATACCGATACCCTAATGGCTATCGGCTAGCATGGCAAGGTTAATTGAGTTTTTTTATGCTATCTTATATTTAGGATAGAATTAACTGCTATCTAAATACTAAATAGGTTTTAACCGGATTATTTAGTGTTAATGTTGACTCCCAGCCAACCGATAACTAGCATGGTTAGTGCTGGAAGATTTTCCCAGTGGTTGGGAGATCCCAGTTAGAACCGATAAGATAGGATAGGGGAAGATAAAAATGGATATGATTATAGAGCTGGATTATAGGGTTTGGAATTCGGTTTTGGAAGTGGCCAAGTCTGGACGGTATTCATCGTTTGGTTTTGAAATATATTCAACCGGCGGCGGTACTGTTCAGGCTACAAACGGTAAAACTTTGTTAGTCCTACCGTTTCCCGGAACCACCAACGGCATAGTAGGTAAGTGGTCTTTCAGTGTGCCTACCAAATCCAAGGCTGCTAAAACTGATACAGTAACGATAACGGTTGACCATGTTAATGATAACAAGGCTATCGTTAAAATTGGAAACGCTGAATATAAAGTAGATAAGCAGTTATTCCCACAAACTGACTGCATATGCGACAAAAAGGGCAAGGATACTGGGAACAAACACAAGTTTACTTTTCATTTAGAACAGTCTGCCATGCTCTATAAGATATTCCAATCTCTTGATATTGATAACGGTTTAAATAAACAGTATCCAGCTATTCAATACGAATATGGCTGGGATCACGGGTATGTTAATTTTAATTATGGTGGTTTTGCTATAGTTATGGGAGTTCTATAAATTGTAAAGAATGATATCAAAAACAGTTTTAGGGCCCTAGCCATTCGGTTAGGGCCCTTTTTTTGTTTCCAGTTTTAATCATCACTAAGTTTATAAAGTATCAAATAGGACAAGATAGTCATTTTTCGTATAAGCGACGATCTCACACTAGGTCGACCTTAGACACGGTTAAGCTAAAACCCCGTTAGAATTGAAGCTAGGGCCCTTTAAACGGTTTTAATTCTTTATATTTACTACCTTGCGCGTATCTGAAATTAGAGAGTAAATAGGGTTTTATTTTACTAAATAATACTAAATATTTTTCTTGTTTGGCATGGTATTTGTTTACAATAACTAGGGCCTATTTAGTTTTTATTAATTTTTCTTAAGTTTTATTTTATGGTTAAATTCTAGGTTGACTCTAGCCGATACGATTATTAGTATTAGATCAGACAGCTGAAAGTCAGCTGGGAGACAGGAAACCGGAAAGAGGATTCAAAAGTGGTCAATTTTATCCTAGGCTGTTTTGTAGTTTTTTCTGACTCCCCCACTTATTATAGTGAGGGGCCTGACTCTTACCTGAAATGGCACACTCCGCAAGGATTAGTTAGGCGTGATATTTCAACCTGTATTAAAGATGTAAAATTATTTAGAATATATGGGTCCAGAATGGTTAGTGAAACTCGTAGAGCAGGTGAACAAGCTAAACTTGGTTTAAAATAATATTTATAGGGTAGTTGGCACTAAATGGGAGTTCGATTCTCTCAATACCCTTTGCCTCACTTCGGGGCTTGCCCACTCCGGGCAGTTTGTTTCCAAAACGGATAGGATAGGGAGTTTTTTACAATGGCTACAACACGCATTCGCAATAGGGCCAGCCGTCCAGTTTCTTCCATGCTTAATGCAATCAGGCGATGGGATGGGGCAACCGCTCAAGAGGCACTAGATTGTATTGGTGGTAACTGGACGCCCGAGTCTAAAACAGTTCACCTTCCAGATGGCTCTATTATCGACGGACATAGGGCAATAACTAACCCTCAGAATGGTGCCGTATTAGGATTAACCTCAGATGGCTATTTGGGATTGCCTAACTCTTTATTAGCCGATGGTATCGATAAGTTTGCTAGCGCACTTAATACTGGATATAAGGTATCAAATGCGTCCGTATTAGGCAAGGGTAGAGTAGTGAAGTTGGAAGCAATCATAGGCGATAAAATTGAAATAGGCATTCCCGGAGAGACTGTATACCAGACTATATCAGCCTATCAGGGTCATGGTGGCAATCTACCTTTTTCTATGGCTGTACAGACCAAACGGTTAGTTTGCTCTAATGGCCTAATGGTTAGCATTCCGGGTATGTCAACAGCGTTTAGTGTTCGACATACTGCTAACGGCATGGCTAAGGTTGAATGGAATTTCCACCTAATTCAGTCTTCTTTTGCCGATTCTACCCAAAAGGTATCAGACCGTTTTAAACTGCTAGCTAGCAAACAAGCCGATATGGCTAGTTTTAGGCGGTTTTATCGTAGCTATGTGGAAAGCAAACTTGGTGAGAGTGGAGCTAAGGCGGAAGCTACGATTGATAGCTTGGAAGTTATCCACTTCGCACCACGCAACCAAATAGCTGGCGATACCATGTGGCGTGGTTTCAACGTCATTCAAGAGTTTGAGCAATATCATGGGTTTAGATCCGATGAGGCAATGGAACTAGGGAATATATCAGGGCCAGCCGTTAAAGCTAAAAATAATGCTTTCCAGTTTGCTTTGGAATATGCTCTAGCTAATTGATATATCTGGGCCTAACTGGAGTTAAAGGCTAGTTCGATTCTAGCCTAGGCCCTTGCCCTAACAGTGGGGCTTGTCCGGTTCGATGTCAGATAGGATATGGGAGTATATCATGGCTAAGTACGGTATCGAGAAGTTATCGGTTAATATTGCCGATAGTATTCTAGACTTTGTCAATTCAGCTGTATCTAATGAGTTAGATAATTTGGACCTAGCCGATAAGGCCCAAGAGTCAGTGGACTATGTGGTTGAACAGCTGGACTTTGCTAAACTACTAAATGAATCGCTAGACACAGATTCTAGCTTTCAGGACTGGATTGAGACTAGATTTCAAAATCAGATCCAGCCAGCTCTAGAATCCATCCAAGAGGATCTAGAACAAGTTAGGGTTGACTCAATATCCCTGATAGAATCACTGGAATCCCGCTTGCTGGCCCTAGAATCTATCCAGAATGGGCGTAAGGGACTAACTTGGAAGAATACCCTAGTTAGACTGTGGAACGATTTCAGGGCTATTTTTGTAACAGTAAAACCATAGCCTATAATTAGGTTATAGTTAATTTTAGGGACCTAGGATTAAATCCCTAGGCCCTTTGTTTTTTTGTGTTGACTCAATTTAATCTGGCCGATAGTATACCATCAGGTCAGCTAATCCAGTTGACCGGGTTTCAAAGTGGAGAATGGATTATGAGTATTGAGACGATGGAATTAGACAGTGTACCAGCCGATGAGTCTTGCCAGTGCGTGGGCCCTGATTATAACCCTGACCTATCTAAACTACATGCTGTACTATACAAACGCCAAATAGTGGCCCAATTCGGTGCCGATACGTTAGCTAGTTCAGGGGTTAGCGTTAGGGTTAAAATTGAATATGGTAACTATACGGTGCCTATGGTAGTAATCAGTTATGACTCAGATAATGAGCAATCGTCTGAACTAGCCTATCGTATTGAGAACACTGCTTGGAATAACTGGTCTAAAGAGAATAAAGACTTTTTAAGGTTATTTCATTCCCCCATAACTCACCCAGATATGTTAACCGAGATCCTACACTGTGCCTCAAGGTATAATCAGTCATTAAATGAGGTTACTAACTCTATACTAGATTATTATATGTTATAGTTAATTACTAACTCATACCCTTAGCCGAATAAGCTAGGGGTATTTTTATTTATTAGTTATTATTTAGTTAGTTTTAATGAGCGAATAAAGTAAGTAGAATCTAAGCTATAATTAGCTATTACTACTACCATCAAATATCATGCCAATTGAAATAAAAATAAAAATATATTTTGATATCAGGAAATCATCAGGGTAGGGGTCATTGAGGTTTTAACCCCCCCAAAATTTAGACTATAAAAAACTATAGACTTCTATACTTTTATCATTACCAATTGACCTTGATTTCATATCACAAACTATCTAACCTAAATTTTTTGGGAGAAAATTTTTAAAGGTAACTTCCAGATGAATAAGGACATCCTTGGCCTCGACTCTGACTCTGGAAAGTTAATTAAGAATAAACCAGCTAAGGGAACAGCTGGATTAAAGACAAGTCATGTAATCAAGAATCTAACTAATGTCGAAATAATTGAAGCAATAACAAAGTGTCGAGGCCTCCTCTATCTTGCCTCAAATGTACTGAGCGTTAATTACCAGACTCTTGCTGAGCGGGTTAATAACGATCCTGAATTACAAGAGGCGGTCAAGGATCAACGGGGTAAAACCCTTGACATGGCTGAAGCCAAATTGATGCAGGCGGTCGATAAGGGGGAGCAATGGGCAATCACCATGCTTCTCCGTACGCTGGGGCGTGAGAGGGGCTTTGTGGAGCGTCAAGAGGTATCCAATGTAACTACGGTTCGTTTGCAGATAGTCGAGGAGATTGTCGATTCTAATCAAAAGCAAATTGCGGTAACAGTTAATCCGACAATCGACTATCGGCCAAACTTGCCAGAAGGATTCAGCGATGCCAAGACCGAAGGGGCCGAGCTTGAAGGCGAGTATGACGGCTAAAAAGCCAGTTGAAACAATCAGCAAGACCTTCAAGCTACATCAAATTCAATATGATTTCCACCATTCTCAAGCCCTGTATCGAGGATTCGTGGGTGGCATCGGTTCTGGAAAGTCATGGGTTGGAGCATACGATCTGCTGCGTCGAGCAATGAGTGAGGACGGCAAGGGCCGACTCTACATGGTCATTTCGCCGACCTACAATATGCTCCAAGACGCAACTATGCGAACAATTAACCAGTTGGGAGAAGAGCTAGAAATAATTCGAGAGAAATGGAAACAGCCACCACGCCTTGTGCTTACAAACGGCTCAGAAATTATCTTCCGTTCCGGTGACGATCCAGACAAGCTACGGGGGCCAAACATTAGCGGAATCTGGATGGACGAAGCATCCATTATGGAGGAAGAGGTATTCAATATTTGCATTGGCCGTCTACGAGAAGGGGGACGGGCTGGATGGCTAACATCGACCTTCACTCCCAAAGGAATGAGTCATTGGACTTACAATGTATTCGGCAAAGGGGATCGGGAGAACACAGAGCTATTTAAATCCAAGACCTCCCAGAACCCGTTCCTCGCTGGAGAGTTCATTAAGGCAGTTGCCAAACAATATTCCGATAAGCAGGCGAATCAGGAATTAGATGGCGAATTCGTCGATCAAGAGGGCGCAGAGTGGCCATCCGCACATTTTGGTGAACATATCTGGTTTGAAGAGTGGCCAAGCAATTCCAACATTAAAATCAAGACTATGTCAGTTGACCCGTCCAAAGGTAAAGATGCACGGCATGGGGACTATACGGCAATTATCAAATTGGCCCGTGACAATAAC